>LSQX01322673.1_pt2 | contig 36898 bp, 29 predicted proteins | sample 654561 | NCBI WGS metagenome assembly LSQX01 (sample SAMN04489861, study PRJNA283612) | anaerobic digester metagenome | isolation source: 4 biogas reactors fed with cattle manure at either 37C or 55C with and... | place: Denmark: Kongens Lyngby | collected 2014 | reverse complement strand
ACCCCCACACGCGTGGGGATAATACTAACGAAACCCCCATCCCATCTGGATCAGTGTTTAGAAAACCCGTCTTGGTATCAGGCCACGCTACACTATTGTGACTTTTCTGTCGCCTCTATCACCACCTGAGTTATCCTGCTACTGATCCATGACTTTCTATGTTCTTCTAAGTTTTCCTCCCCGCAGCTATCCTGAAGCGCCATTGGAGCACTTGCTATCCTGAGCACATACTTCTTGGCAGGATTCACCCATCCCTTCGGTGAATCACCATTACTATTACTCTTGAGGAGGATGTGCTGTGGGTCTGGGTGCCATCTTGGTTAGTTCATTTATTGTAGGCCTTTCTGGAGCAATGATGCCCGGCGGGCTCTTGATCGTGAATATCAATGAGACGATCAAACGGGGCCTATTGGGAGGCGTCCTGGCCATTACAGGCCATGCTCTGACGGAGCTGCTGGTGGTCGGCGGCCTTGCCCTGGGACTGGGAAGCGTCCTTGGCCAGCCGCTGATCGTGGGTGCCATAGCCATTATCGGCGGGGCCCTGCTGGCCTGGATGGCCGTCGGCACTGCCAAGACCAGCCGGACTGCGGAACTAGCCATCACTGACAAGCCTGGAGCATCTGCAGGTGAGCTCTCCTCCGGCAGCCGTTTAGGCTCAATGACGGCAGGCATCCTCGCCACCATTTCCAATCCCTACTGGATCCTTTGGTGGACCAGTGTCGGCGCTACTTATGTCGCCATGACCATGGAACAAGGAAGCGCCGCATTGGGCGCTTTCTACATCGGACATATTGCTTCTGATTACGGCTGGTATTTCCTCATTTCCCTTGCCCTAGTGACCGGTAAGCGGCTGATCAGCCAGCGGGTTTACAGGGGGTTGCTGCTGGTGGGCAGCATCTTTCTGGGCTTCCTGGCTGTGTACTTCATCTGGTCAGGGGCAAGCCTCTTAATTAACCTCTAGCTGCCACCATCACTCTTTCTCATAACAGGCGACGATTTCGCCCACATAGAAAGTGTGGTAGTCTTTCTCTGGATACCATTCGTCACAGCTTTCATGGAGGTGCTCTGGCTCTAGGCGCAGCTTGGCCAAAATCTGGCACTCATAGTACAGATCGCAGCCCCCGATCACCGGTACCTGCACCACTTGACCGTCGATGGTGGTCAGATTGCAGGCCACATACTTGTTCACATCTTTCCCGGATTTGGTGCCGCAATACTCCATCTCTTTTTTCATGGCATCGGTGAGCGGGATGCTGACGGTGAATTCTGCTGCCTTCTCCATCAGCTGGTAAGTATACCGGGAGTCTCTCACCACTACCGTGAACACCGGTTTGCCCCAGCAATAGCCAATGCTTCCCCAGCCAATGGCCATGGTATTCTGGTCATCGCCCACTTTGGTCGTGAGGAAAGCTCCCTGCTCAATCAGGCCCTGCACAGCCTCCTTCATTTTGGCGTCCCAAGCAAGCTCTCTCATAGCCCAATCCTCCTTTCCTTTTCACGGTTATCTACTTTCCGCTTCTGCCTACCGATTCCTCTTTTAGACTATTTGTTGTTTCTTTGTTATGGCAGGAATTTACCTTTTTCTTCCGAATTATCTTTGTGTATAGTCACTTGCGTACCTCTTACAGTCTTCTCTGTGTCGCAGGATGTAAACCTACGCTTATGTCAATGCTAGGAGGTACTCCGATGGGCGGCATACTGGTTTCGATGGAAGGCATCGAAAAAACCTTCCCTGGTGTCCATGCTTTGAAAGACTGCCGCTTCGAACTCAGGGCTGGTGAAATCCATGCCCTGGTGGGCGAAAACGGTGCCGGCAAGTCCACTTTAATGAAGATCCTTACAGGCGTCTACACCAAAGATGCGGGACGGATTCTTTACAAAGGGCAGGAAGTTGAGATCCCTAACCCCAAAGCAGCTCAAGATCTGGGAATTGCCATCATCCACCAGGAGCTGCACCTAATGCCACACCTGACGGTGGCTCAGAATATCTTCATCGGCCGGGAACCCCGCAGGGGAGCAGGCCTTTTCCTCCATGAGAGACAGCTCAACCAACAAGCCCAGGACCTGTTGGAAAAGATGAATCTAGATTTGGACCCCCGAGCCCGGGTCGGAGATCTTACCGTCGCTAAACAGCAGATGGTGGAGATTGTCCGGGCACTGTCATTTCAGTCAGAAGTACTGATCATGGATGAGCCTACGTCTATGCTCACAGACACGGAGATACAGGAGCTCTTCCGCATCATTCGAGAACTGCGGGGCCAGGGCGTTGGCATAGTCCACATCTCCCACCGCATGGAGGAACTAAAACAGATCTCTGACCGGGTGACCATCATGCGGGACGGCCGCTATATTGCCACAGTTGATACCAAGGCAGTGACCATCGATGAAATCATTAGCATGATGGTGGGCAAGGAAATCTACGAGACAGCCCGCACTGACCAGACAGCTTCGGATGAAGTGATGCTGGAGGTCAGGCATCTAAACAGGGGCCGGGATATTAAGAACGTCAGCTTTCAGCTGCACCGGGGGGAGATCCTGGGCTTTGCCGGCCTAGTGGGAGCCGGGCGCACTGAAGTTGCCCGGGCCATATTTGGGGCCGACCCCCTGGATTCAGGGGAAATCTACGTCCACGGCCAGAGAGTAGAGATCAGAAGCCCCCATGATGCCGTCCGCCACGGCATCGGCTATCTTTCCGAAGACCGCAGGCGTTATGGCTTGATGCCTACTCTAGATGTGGGTACAAACATTGTGGCCGCCGCTTTGGAGAGGTTCACCGGCGGTGCAGGATGGCTGCAGAAAGGCAATATCCAAGAGACCGCCCAAGCCCAAGTACTTGACCTTAGCATCAGGACTCCCAGCCTTGAACAGAGGGTGAGATACCTTTCTGGCGGCAATCAGCAAAAAGTAGTGATGGCCAAGTGGTTAGTGCGCAACTGTGACATTTTGATCTTCGATGAGCCGACCCGGGGAATTGATGTCGGTGCCAAGAGCGAGATCTATAGGCTGCTCAATGACCTTGCCCAAAGCGGCAAAGGGATTATCATGATCTCTTCTGAGCTGCCGGAGATCCTAAGGATGAGCCACCGCATCATTGTCATGTGCGAAGGCGAGATCACAGGGGAAATGACAGCGGCTGAAGCAACCCAAGAGCGGATCTTGCTATATGCAACCAATCGGGAGAGTATTGCTCGACACTAAGATGGAATGGAGGTAATGCAATGCAGCCTAAGTCTGCAGCCGCCGATATAGAGATTACGGAAAGGGCTTCATTATTCCGGTCTGATGCAACCCAAAAGCTGCTGGCCTTTGCCAGTCTGATTGTGCTGTTTATCGGTTTTTCCTTAGCGTCACCTAATTTCGCCCGTTTCAGCAATATTGTCGGGATCTTGCTCTCTACGGCTGTCAACGGCATCCTCGCTGTCGGAGTGTCATTTGTGATAGTCACCGGCGGGATCGACCTCTCCGTCGGCACTGTCATGACCCTTTGCTCGGTCATGGCGGGAGTAGTGATCAGTTTCTGGAAACTGCCGATACCCCTAGGCATCTTAGCAGGCCTGGCCACCGGCGCCCTGTGCGGCTGCGTCAATGGCGCCTGTGTAGCCAAGCTCAGACTGCCGCCGTTTATCGCCACTTTGGGAATGATGATGGTCAGTAAAGGGCTTTCTTTGGTCATTTCCGGCACCAAACCCATCTACTTTCTAGAAACGCCCACTTTCCGCCAAATCGCCATGGGAACAGTTTTCGGCATCCCCTATGCAGTCTTCATTTTCTTTGGTGCAGCGGTGGTTGCCAGCCTCATCCTGACCAGGACTATTGTCGGCAGGTATGCCTTTGCCCTGGGCAGCAACGAAGAAGCGGCCAGGCTTTCAGGCATCAATGTCGACCGGTGGAAGATCGGGATTTACACATTGGAAGGCCTGTTTGTCGGCCTGGCGGGGATTGTGATGGCCTCCCGCTTGAACTCAGCCCAGCCGGCACTGGGCCAAGGATATGAGCTGGAAGCCATCGCCGCGGTAGTCATCGGCGGCACGTCCTTAAGCGGCGGCGAAGGCTCAATCCTAGGGACCATCATCGGTGCTTTTATCATGAGTGTACTGACCAACGGCCTGCGGATCCTATCAATTCCCCAGGAATGGCAGACGGTTGTGATCGGTGTAATCGTCATTCTAGCGGTATATACAGATATCCTCAGAAGGCAGGGGCGCTGAAGGCTACGGCACCACCGCTGGCTGGTGCCTGGGCATCCCAGTGGTATTTCGTCCCCACCAGGACTGGAATACAGACTACTATGAAGTGAAGGAGGATCTCCAGATGAGAAGCAAGTTCCTTGTAGTGCTGTTGAGTGTGTTGATGGCTGCAGCCCTCCTCAGCTGCTGGGCCCATGCCCAAGAGAAATACTACATTCCAATGATCTCCAAGGGTTTCCAGCATCAATTCTGGCAGGCAGTGAAGCTCGGTGCAGAGCGGGCAGCTGAGGAATTTGGTGTCGAGATCACCTTTGAGGGGCCGGAAAGCGAATCCCAAGTGGATAAGCAGATTGACATGCTGACTGCTGCCTTGGCAAAGGACCCTGATGCCCTCTGTATCGCTGCCTTGGACAGCAAAGCGGTCATCCCCCTCTTGGAGCAGGCCCATGCCGCAGGCATACCCGTCATCGGCTTTGACTCGGGTGTCGACAGCGACATCCCCATTGCCACAGCCGCTACCGACAACTATGCCGCCGGTGCTCTAGCTGCTGACAACTTGGCAGAGCTCATCGGCTTTGAAGGGGAAGTTGCGGTCATCGTCCACGACCAGACCAGCCACACCGGCATCATGCGCCGGGATGGGTTTGTCGACCGAATCAAGGAAGCCTATCCCGACATCACCATAGTAGACATCCAGTACGGCGGTGGCGACCATCTCCGGTCCACTGACTTGGCCAAAGCCATTATCCAGGCCCATCCCGACCTGAAAGGGTTCTTCGGCGGCAATGAGGGCTCTGCCATCGGGGTGATCAACGCCGTCATCGAGATGAACATGCAGGGCAAGATCGTAATCGCCGGTTTTGACTCCGGTAAGCTGCAGCTGGATGCCATCAAAGCAGGCGTCATGGCCGGTGCCGTAACCCAGAACCCTGTGGGCATCGGCTACGAAGCAGTCAAGGCAGCATACATGGCCCTCAAAGGCGAACCCCTTGAGAAGACCATCGATACCGGCTGCTACTGGTTCACCAAAGACAACATGGATGCAGACCATATTAAGCCGCTGCTGTACGAATAAACTCAACGGTAACGGGATGGAAAAACCTAATTGCGCAGGCTGATGGAAGCTGACGGGCCAGCACCTCCACGGTGCTGGCTCGGTCTTTTGGTTTCGTCTTCGATTGCCTTGACTGTCCTTTCCAACTGTTCTATAATATAAGCAACGTATTGACTTCCAAGACACCATCTAGGAATGTATGCTTTCTCCTTCCTATTACCTAACCCGCCGCAGCCCCGGCGGGCTTTTTTTATTGGCTAATCCGCCAGAGCACAAGGCAATCGGCCGCCGTAGCTGCAGCAGCCGATTACTTAGGGTCTCTAATATCTGAGATTCTATCTGAGCTTCTCTACAGGAGTGCCGTTTTTCTGGGAACCTCATTCCAACTTGAACTGACCCACCAGGCGGTTCAGCTCTCCCGCTAACCTCGTGAGGCCTTGGGAGGCGGAGGCAACTTGCTGAATAACAGCAGATTGCTCCTCGGTGGCAGCTGCGATCTCCTGACTGCCGCTGCTCACTTCGTCGGTGCCAAGAGATATTTCCCGCAAGTCGGCAACTAAACGCTCAGTATGGTGAATAATCGCTTCCAGCCGCTCACCGCTGGCATTAACAACATCCAATGTGTGCTCAGCTTGAGCAGCGCTTCTCTGCATTCCAGCAGCCGTGTCCCGGGTCTCCCGCTGGATCCGAGCTACAATAGAGCCAATTTCTGCGGCAGCTTGTCCCGATTGCTCTGCCAGCCTCCGCACCTCATCGGCCACCACGGCAAAACCCCGGCCGGCATCTCCGGCCCTGGCGGCTTCGATGGCAGCATTCAAAGCCAACAGATCTGTCTGGTCGGCGATGTCCCTGATCATGTCAATAATCTGGCCGATGGATTGAGATGCCTTGCCCAGCTCCTCCACTTCCTCGGACAGTACAGCCAGCTCTTCCTTCAACTTCATGGTCTCATCCATGGCCTTGACCACAGCTTCATGGCCGGTTGCCGCAGTCTCTGCCACTTGTTCAGCAGTCCCTGCCATCCTCTGGATGCTGCTGCTCATATGGCTGGCTGTTCCCGCGAATTGGTTGGCACTAGCAGCCACCTGCTCAACTGACGCGCCCACTTCCTGCGATGAAGAAGAGAGTTCCGCCGACATGTCGGCGACTTGATGGGAATGATCCCTGAGGGTGGTAACCATATTTCTCAGGCGCTCTGTCATCTGGGTTAAGCTCGCCGCGAGCCGGCCGATCTCGTCATCAGTCTTCTGTTCAACCTTTACAGTCAAATCACCGGCTGCCACCAGCCCGGCCAACTGCTCCATATGGCCAAGGGGGGCCAGTGAACGCCTGATCAACCGTGAGGCGACGAAAATGATGCACAGGATAACGGCAGCAGCGATGAGGATGGTCAAGATCAGCTGGCTGGTTACCATCTGTCCCAGAAGGCTCCGGGGTATCACTACGCCCAAGGACCACCCTGTCATTTCCATCGGTTCATAGAAAACTACTACCGGCTCCCCGTCGTAATCCGCCTCACCGTAGCCGGCTTGACCAGCTACCATGTCCTGACAGATCAGGCCGAAATCTCCCTCCAGCTCAGGCCCCTTGGTAGTAAAGGTTAGGCTGCTGTCGGGGTGATACAGGAATGTGCCATCACGGCTCAGCAGTACCGCATAGCTTCCCTCGACGGTTTCTACCGATGACACAATGGCCCCAATGCTGTCCAAGTCTACATCGATCCCCAAAATTCCTTTGAATGAGCCGTCCACATAAACGGGGTATGTAATGGAGATCACCAGAGCACCTGTAGTCTCTTCTATGAAAGGCTCTGTGAAGAACAGCCCGTTGGCTGCCTTAGCCAACCGATACCAATCCTCTTCATCAATACGGTAGAAGAACGCCAGCTCCGATTCTTTGATGTCAAAAAACGTCTGGGAGGCTTCGGAACCGAAGTACAGGTTGGTGATGTGTTCATCTCTGTCTGCGATTCTTCTGATGGTCGCTAGGAAAGCCGAGTAGGCTTCACTGCCCCGGTAGTCCCTGGGCGAGCGGTGGACCGCTTGGCTGGCAAAGCCGACAATATCCTCCGACTGTGCCAGTGTCTCTACTACGATCCCGTACTTCTGAAAATGTGTCGTCAGTTCAGCGTTGGCCCTGGAAGCAGCCTCTTTGCTGCCGTCGTTAATGGCTTGCCAGCCCACATTGTACAGCACCACACCAGAGACTATGCTGTTCAAGCCGAATCCTGCCAGCACCAGCAGCAAGATTGGGACCATCAGCTTCCGCCCCAGTGACTCTTTGCTTCTGCTTCTCATCTGCATCATCCCTTCTATGACTTGGTGGCTGAACGTGCCTCGTCTCTTGCTAAATATTGGTATAGGCCCCAGGACATAATCCTACCACTTGCCGCCACATCATTCAATGAGATCTATAGTAAGTGAAAAGCAATCAGCCGCCGCAGCTGCAGCGACTGATTGCTTAGGGCCTCTACTATGTGAGCTTCTCTACGGGAGTCCCTTTTCTCAAGGAACCTTATTCCAACTTAAACTGGCCCACCAGGCGGTTCAGCTCTCCAGCCAGCCTATTGAGGCTTTGGGCAGAGGAAGCAACTTGCTCAATGGCAGCCGACTGTTCCTCGGTGGCAGCTGCGATTTCCTGGCTGCCGCTGCTTACTTCATCTGTACCGACAGATACCTCCCGCAGGTCGGCAACCAAACGCTCAATGTGGTGGATGATGGCCTCCAGCCGTTCGCCACTGGCATTGACGACCTCCAAGGTGTGCTCTGCTTGAACCGCGCTTCTCTGCATCCCCGCAACTGTTTCCTGGGTCTCTCGCTGAATCCTGGCCACAATGGCCCCGATCTCCGCCGCGGCTCGTCCCGATTGTTCCGCTAGATTTCGCACTTCATCGGCCACTACAGCAAAGCCCCGGCCGGCGTCTCCAGCTCTAGCTGCCTCAATGGCAGCATTCAGAGCTAGGAGATTGGTCTGGTCGGCGATATCCCTGATCATATCAACAATTTGGCTAATGGACTGGGATGCCGTGCCCAAGTCCTCCACTTCAGCGGCCAGCTCCGCGAGCTCATCCTTCAGCTTACTGGTCTCATCCATGGCCTTCACCACGGCATCATGGCCGGTGGCCGCTGTCTCTGACACCTGATCAGCAGTGCCGGCCATTCTCTGAATGCTGTGGCTCATGTTGGTAGCTGTCCCTGCGAACTGGTTGGTACTGGCAGCCACCTCTTCAATGGATGCTCCCACCTGCTGCGATGAAGAGGACAGCTCCGCGGCGGTATCTGCTGCCTGTCCCGAGTACTCCTTCAAGGTGCTGACGATGGCCCTCAGGCCCTCTGTCATCTGGGTTAAGCTCGCCGCAAGCCGGCCGATCTCGTCATTGGTTTTCTGTTCAACCTTTACAGTCAGATCACCGCCTGCCACCAGCCCCGCCAGCTGCTCCATCTCCCCCAAGGGAGCCAGAGAGCGCCGAATCAGCCATGACATAACAAGCATGATACCCAGGACAAACGCAATGGCAATGATAATGATCATGGTTACATGCCTAAGCACAATCTGTGCAAGAAGGACCCGGGGGAGCACTACACCGAGGGTCCATCCGGTCATATCCACTGAATGGTAGAAGACTATCAAGGTTTCCCCTTCATGGTCTACTTCACCCATCCCGGTTCCGCCGGCAAGCATCTCTCGGGAAAGCCTGGCAAAATCCCCTCCCAGATCAGTTCCCTTGGCAGTGAAGACGAGGTCAGCCTGGGGGTGATGCAGGAACGTGCCTTCCCGACTCATCAATATGGGGTAACTGCCCTCGGCAAGCTCTATCGATGATAAGATGGCCCCGATGCTCTCCAAATCCACATCGATGCCCAAAACCCCTTGGAAAGAGCCATCCACATGAACTGGGTATGTAATGGAGATGATGGGAGAACCGGAAATCTCATCCATAAAGGGCTCTGAGAAGAATAAGCCGTTGGCCTGCTTCCCCAATCGGTACCAATCCTCTTGATTGTTCCTATAGTCGGCAGGCAGCCGGGACTCTAGGATGTCAAAGAAGGTCTGGGATGCTTCCGAACCAAAGTAGAGGTTGGTTATGTGGGGGTCCCTGTCCGCCACTTTCCTAATGGTGGAAAGGAAAGTGGCATATGCTTCATTGCCCGAGTAGTTCATCGGTGTGCGAAAAACAGCCTGCCTGGCGAAATTCCCGATGTCCTCCGATTGAGCCAGGGTCTCTACGATGGCTGCATACTTTTGAAAATACGCCTCCAGTTCGGCAACAGCCCGGGAAGCTGCCTCGGTACCTCCATACCCGAACACCTCCCACCCCAGCTGCCGTAATGCCAACGCAGACACTGCTGTAACCAAGGTATACCCACCCAGGGCAATCAGCAAAATGGGGATCATCAGCTTGCGCACCAGTGATTCTTTTCTCATTCGACTCATCTAGATCATCCCTTCTTGGCACGTCACTGAATACGGCTCATTCGCTTTCTAAGAGATATCCTGCACTTTTGGCTCTGTTCCTACCAGTCTCCGCCACATTTTTCACTAATATACAACAAATATATAGCCACGTGACTATAACTGAAACATAAACTGCCTGGATGCAAGGATTCCATATTATCTTGATTGTCCCGTGTTGATCTATCTTGGTTCTCCTGCTTTAGTGCTTCTTCCCCATATAACCCAAAAGCCCGCCGGAATCCCGACGGGCTTGGTTATTCTACGCCGCCTTCATGTGGCTGCATCGACTCTATGCGTGTTGGGCTAGATCAATCCCATTGCCCTGCCCACTTTCTCAAAGGCCTTAATCCCGTAATCCAAGTCCTCTCGGCTGTGGCTGGCCGACACCATCACCCGGATACGGGCTCTGCCCCGGGGGACGGTGGGAAAGCCGATGGATTGGGCAAAGACCTTCTCTTCAAAGAGGCGGCGGCTGAACTCCGCAGCGGCGGCTGCCTCCCCGATCATCACCGGCGTGATCGGTGTCTCACTCCTGCCGATATCAAACCCCAGTTTCTGCATATGGGATTTGAAATAGCGGGCATTGTCCCACAGCCTCTGTACCAGTTCATCATCGGCATCGAGAATCTCCACAGCGGCAATGGCTGCCGCCACATCTGCAGGGGTAACTGCCGAGCTAAAGAGGAAGGGCCGCCCCCGCTGGGCAAGATACTCGATGAGCTCTGATGCGCCGGCCACAAAGCCGCCCACTACACCCAGTGCCTTGGATAGAGTCCCGACTTCCACATCGACCCGGCCGTGGAGCCCGAAGTGATCCACGATACCCCGGCCGTTGGTGCCCAGGACGCCTTCGCCGTGGGCATCGTCCACCATGGTCATGGCTCCGTATTTTTCAGCCAACTCTACAATGGCAGGGAGCGGTGCTATATCTCCATCCATACTGAACACACCGTCGGTGATAATCAGCTTCCTGCCGGCTGCAGGTTCCCGGAGGCGCTCCTCCAGGCTCTCCATATTGCAGTGGTCATAGACCCTGATCTCAGCCCGGCTCAGCCTGCACCCGTCAATGATACTGGCATGATTGAGGCTGTCGCTGTAGATGGTGTCTCCCTTGCCGACTAGAGCTGGAATCACTGCCAGGTTCGCGGCAAACCCCGACTGGAAAGAGATAACAGCCGGTACCTTCTTAAACTTGGCCAAGGCTGCCTCCAGCTTTTGGTGAAGGGTCATGGTGCCGGCGATGCTCCTCACTGCACCGGGGCCTACCCCGTACTGATGGATTGCCGCTTGGGCGGCCTCCTTGAGCCGGGGGTCTGCTGCTAGGCCCAGATAATTGTTGGAGCAGAAGTTCAGCATCGGCTCGCCGTTAATGGCCACCCACGGGCCCTGGGGGCCTTCCAGGGTACGGATGGAGTTATACAGCCCATCCTTTTTTAAGGTCTCCAACTCATCTTTGACAAAGCTTAAAGGTTTGCTCAGCATTCCAGATATCCCCCTTTCCTTTACAGGCACAGCTTAAGGAACCAAGAGCACCTTGCCGCAGCGGCCGGAGTTCATCAATGCCATGGCCTCATCATATTCCTCAAACTTGAACCTATGGGTAATCACCGGCGTGATATCCAGCCCCGCCTCCAAAGCCGCCTGCATTTGAAACCATGTATCGAACATGCGCCGGCCGTTGATGCCGTAGAGTGTCAGCTGGTTGAAGATGACTGCATCTAGATCAATGCTCACATTACTTGAGAAAATCCCCAGAAGGGATGCGGCACCGCCCTTTCGCAGGGACCTAAGGCCGCTGGCCAGTGCCTGACTGGAACCCGACATTTCTAGGAGCACATCGGCTCCGATGCCGGTGGCTGGCTTGACAACTGTCTCCAGATCCTCACTGCCGCCGTTGATGACATGATCAGCGCCCAGCTGCTTCGCTAGTTCAATCCGGTATTCATTCATATCTGAGGCGAATACGGCCCGGGCTCCTGCTTGCCGGGCAAGGGCGATGCAGAAAAGCCCAATGGGCCCGCACCCGGTGACTATGACATTCTTTCCCGTTAAGCCGTGGACATATGCCGAATGGACAGCATTCCCCAAGGGATCATGGACGGCCCCGATCGCGGGGTCAAAACCATCGGGCAAAGGCCAGATATTCTCCGCATCAATGGCTGCATACTCCGCAAAAATCCCATCGACATCAACACCCAGAATCTTCACATCATCGCAGATGTGGCCCTGGCCGGTACGGCAGTAATAACAGCGGCCGCAGGTAAAATGCCCCTCGGCAGTGACCAGCATTCCCTCAGCTAAGCCGGTGACATTCTCGCCTATTTCTACTATCCTGCCGGCGAACTCATGGCCGATGGTTACCGGCGGCGAAACGCGGTTTGCCGACCATGTATCCCAATTGTAGATATGCAGATCGGTACCGCAGATGGCCGCCATTTCTATTTTAACCAAGACCTGGTCAGGACGGATTTGAGGTATTTCCACCTCACAAAGCTCAAGGCCCGGCCCCGGGGCCTTTTTCTGTAAAGCACGCATTGACGCCACTACTCCACCTCCACGTATTGCCAAAGACGGCACCTATTCATCGAGACTCACGCTCTGGTAGTCATAGCCCGCCATGTGCAGCATGGCTGCATGCATCCTCTGAATGTGTTTGCGCATCAAGGCTTCTGCTTTGCTGCCATCTCCCTCTTCAATGGCAGCCAGGATTGCCAGGTGCTCTTCATACATCACCTCAGCAGCCTCCGGCGAACGCCTCACATAGGCAGAGTAAGCGCGGTTGCAGAGGGGATCAACTAGGCTCTCCAGGACCCGCACGAGCCGCTTATTCCTGGCCATGGACACAAGCTTATCATGGTGGGCCCGCTCCCGGTGATAAAAGGCCTCGATGTCCTCAGCATCGATAGCTTCCTTGACCAGCTGCAGGCTGGCTCTCAGCTCCTTGACATCTTCATAGGTCACTGAATGGGCCAAGCGTTTGGCAACATAGCCCTCTAGGACGCTGCGAATCTCAGTGACATCTACTGCATCGGAGAAGTCATCGGCCTTAACCAGTGCGCCCACCTTGGGCACCAGCTGGACCAAACCTTCCTGCTCCAGACGCCGCAAGGCATCCCTAACCGGTGACCTGCTGACATCGTACTGGCGGGCCAGCTCATTTTGACTAAGTACAGTGCTGGGGGCAATCTCACCTGACAAGATGGCTTCCTTGAGTTCTTGGTAGATCCGCTCCGATTGGGGCACAGTGCCGCCGCCGTTTAGTGCCAAGGAATCACCTCCCATGGGTGCGTTCTTAAGGATTCTAAGCTCTGCGGCCTCTATGGCCTCCGCAGATGTCATCAGTACCTCTTGGTTTCAACTGTTACTCAGATTGTATGCATGTAAAATCCCGCTTGTATACAAGTTTCGGTGTCGGTGCCCCCATTCCTTTTCAAAAGGGAAGAAATCTAATAAAACCTGCTTGGCCTGGGCACCGCCAAGACCAAGAAGCCTTCCGAGAAAATGCTAGCCACTGAGCGCAACCTGCACCATATTGGCTGCCACCTGGACAGTATAGGGACAGCAAGGACTATCATAGGCCTCTTAGTGAAAAGGCCCCGAAAGCTTGCTTGCTTACAGGGCCTTCCTATTGCGCCAGATCTTAGTCCTTCTTCATTTCTTCAATCTCAAATTTCAGCTGCTGGACTTCCTTTTTCAATGCTGTCACCTGGCCTAAAGCGATTAGGCCAAATACCAGCGCAGGATATACTAGCACTGCCAAGCCATCACCTTCTCCCCGAAGTTGGATGTCCCACTGATTGAGATGAACCCTACGATTGCATCACATTCAGGAGATGACTCCTAATTCTTCAAGGGATAGTCCGTTCCTGCATTGACTCAGAAACGGAAAGACACTAAGAGCCCTCTGTCAAATCATTGCTCAATCCCCCGCCACAAAGAAGATCATTTTCCAGGTCCCGCCTAGCTTGACCCAGTTCCCTCTGTAATCAACAGGGCTGCGCCCATACTCAGCTGGGATATAGCCGGTATTGCCGGAAAAGGTCTCGACCTTTAGCCACGCGGGCCTAGGGGCTTCTTCAGATGGAAAGTGGCGCTCTAAGATTCTCACGATGCTGTAGGTTAATGTCCCCACTATTTCTGAATCGGCGCTGGGCTCAGCATAGACCTTGACGTTCTTATCGATAATGGCCGCATGCTGAAAAGCATCTATATCTTCGGGAAAATCCGAGAATACGTAAGGAGCAATAAAGGAGGTCTTTTCCTCATTGCGAAAACGCCCTCCTAAATTCACAACCTGCAGGAGCTCATCCCAAAATGGAGATTCTCTAGGGTTAGCGTCCAGCTCCCACTGGCGCAAGAACCCATCAATCCCTTCATTTATGCCAAAAGTATACCTAACACTTGCATCGGTGTGACTGCGGATGAAATCTACATCCTTGCTTTGGGCGGCAGCTATCAGTTCTTCTCGAAAAGCTGCAAATTCTGGGCTCTCATCTCCTTCGTCGACGGGATACAGCTTGACATCTTCTTTACCGCCGAGGTCGGGATATTGACTCTCCTCGCTCTCCCTTTCACCCGGAAGCTCAATCTCTCCATTTTCCTCTCCCACTCGGTTGAAATACGCAGTAGCTGCGACCAGCACTAGGATTACTACGAGAATCATTAGGTATTTTCTCATTGACGCCAGCCCCATCTGCCCCGCCCCGTCGGGGGCCCACCCCCAGTGGGAAACCTAGCCCCGGCAGGGGGCCAAGGGGCCTTGCACCTCCTGCAAGCTGCTTCCAAAGGCTCTACCTGTCAGTATTCCCGCTGCTCGTTCGCAATATGAAATGGCAGTACAGCCTTGCCAGTGCGGCCTCGCCTTCACCTATGCTCATACCTTGCCATTGCCAGAGAGCGCCTGAGACTAAGGAATCCCCACCCAGGCGCAACAGAGGAACATCGAGAGGAACAGTAAGAGGAACGCAGAGAGACACAAACACTCCCCCAGGCTGGATCACAGAACCGCGTCTGCCCCATGGGGGAGTGTTAAAGGCCTTCGGGAAAACCCCGCACTCTATTCTAGCTATACAACCCGTTCCTTCACGCTACAGAATCGAATGAACCTGCCCTTACCGATACCACCCATGCTCGTAAGCAGTATCGTAGACGGCCAGTACCTTCTCCGGCTCGATCTCCCGGAGGATGTTGTGTACCGTAGTGAAGACAAAGCCTCCGCCGGGTGCAAAGATCGAGATCATTCTCTCGGTTTCCTTCTTGATCTCTTCAATGGAGCCGTGGGTCAGAACCTGCTGAGTATCGCAGCCGGCGCCCCAGAAGGTCAGGTGTTTGCCAAACTCCCGCTTCAGCCTCACCGGATCCATATCGGCTGCCTTGTACTGTACCGGATTGATGATATCAACACCGGCATCAATTATATCCGGCAGCAAGTGATAGATACTGCCGCAGGAATGGAGGAAAATGAACAGGTCGCTGTTCTCCTTGATGTACTGGTAGATGCGGGCATGGAAGGGCTTGATCATCTCCCGGTACATCTTAGGTGAGATCTGGGGCCCTGTCTGCATACCCAAATCGTCACCCACTTGGATAATATGCACATAGTCCTTCACCGCCGGCAGCCACTTCTTCAGCTGTTCAATATGGCTGTCGGCCAGCTTGTCCATATAGTACATGGCGAGGTCCGGATTGCCGGCCAGCAGTGCCATGAAGTTGGCCCATCCGAAATCAAACTGCCCTGCCTCAAAGATGTTGCCGCCGAAGGAAGCGAGGATGGCATAATCGGTCTCATCATGGAGCCGCTTTGCCTCCCGGCTCAAGAACTCAATCTCCTCATCGCTGATGGTGGGGAACTGGTAGTTGTCTATGTCGGAGTAGCTCGTGGCATTTGCCAGGGGATTATACTCCAGGTCAAACCAATGGCCGTCCTTGGGCATCCGGGCGATTACCGTATCACCATCCATAATCACTCTGCTGCCGTCGGGCATCAGCACTGGATCGAAGCCATGGGGAACCAGCACATCGCAGCCGTCGGGCGTGGTCCATTCTTTCCAAGCACCGATATCCAATCCGAAGGTCGGGCTGTAGCGATGCAGCTGGATCACATCACCATGAAGCCTTTCCAGAACCGGCAGCTCCGGCTCTGCCAGCCACTGCATCAGGTCATACAGCTTGGGCCTGCCTTCTGTAACGCCCAGCTTTTCCCGCAGCTTCATATATGCAGTCATGGATATGCCTGTTGACCGCATGGCACCAAAATCGATGGGGATCCGATCGGCCTCCTCGTGGTTTAGTGCCAGCAGGACTCTTTCCCGAGATGTCAAACTCACATAAACCCCTCCTATCTATTACTCGCCGGCAGTCTGCAGCGCCAAACCTTGGATGAAATAGCGCCGCAGCAAAGTGAATACTGCAATGGTCGGTATGGAGGCAATAACAGCCCCGGCCATCAGCCCCGGCATATTGGCTGCCGCCCGGGCTCCCTGCAGTTGAGCAAGGCCGACCATGATAGGCCGGGTGTCGGCTGAACATGTCAAGATGAGGCCAAACAAGAGATCATTCCACACCCAAGTAAACTGAAACACAGCTACTACAGCTGCAGCTGGAAGCGACACCGGCATAAACATCTGCAGGTAGATCCGCAGATCAGAGCAGCCGTCCAGCCTTGCAGCCTCCATCAGCTCATTGGGAATGGTACTGAAAAAGGCTCGGAAAATTAAGGTAGCAAAGGGCGTACAGATAGCGATATAAAACAGCATCATGCCCAGTTTGGTATCATACAGATTCAGCTGCTGATATGCTTTGAACAGGGGTACCAGGTACATCTGGAACGGAAATACCGTACCGCTGAAGATCAGTGCAAATAACAGGTTGGCACCCTTTGGCTTCAGGCGGGCGATGGAGAAGCTGGCCAATGATGCCAAAACAATCGAGCCTGCAGCTCCCACAACCGCATACAGCATGCTGTTGATGAAATACACTCCCAGCCTTGCCTTTGTCCAAGCGTATTTCAGGTTCTCCACCAAATACCACTGGCTGGGCAGCTGCCAAAAGGACTGTCCCGCATAGTCATCAAGATTCTTGAAGGCAACAAGAAGTGATGTCCAAACAGGCAGGAGCCAGATCAGACATAAGGGCACGACTACAAGATAGACTATCATTCTGCGCTTCATCTTAGTGAGCTCCTTCCTGCTTGAGATTTGACCGGAGATACGATCCGGACAGGAGAATCACTATCAGTGACAAGACAATGGCAACAGCGGCTCCATAGCCCATATGGAACATGGTAAAGGACTCCCGGTACATGGTCACCGCCAGTGTCTCAGACGAGCGGTATGGGCCGCCCTGGGTCATGACGTAGATCAAGTCAAACTGGTTCAAAGAGTTGATCAAGCTCATGGTGATGACCACCATGGTCATGGGGCGCAGGAGCGGGAACACAACATACCTAAATGTCTGCCAGCCGGTGGCGCCTTCCAGCTTAACTGCCTCTACCGGCTCCTTGGGGATGGCCTGCAGGCCCACCAAGAAGATAATCATATTCTGACCGGTCATCTTCCACGTCCAGGCGGCGATCATGGCCAAGGTGTTGACTGGAACTTCTGTCAGCCAAGACCGTGCCCATTCGGAGAGCCCGATTCCCCGCAGGAGGGTGTTAAGCACACCCAGGTCAGGCCCGTACATCCATGTCCAGATCAGCCCGGTGGCAACTGCAGAAATGGTCAAGGGTATGTAGAATACCGACTTGAACACGCCTGCAAACGCGACCCGGTCAACAACTACTGCAATGAAGAGGCCCAGTCCCACTGGCAGCAGGAGCGTTCCGAGCATCCAGATGAAAGTGTTTGTCAGTGATGTTAGGAAGTTAGGTTCTGTAAGTAAGCTGCGGTAATTCGCCAGGCCGATGAACTTCGGCGGCGTCATCAGATCATACTCGGTAAAACTTAAGACCAGCGTGTAGAGCATCGGTGCCAGCAAGAAGGCTCCAACAAACAGCACTGCCGGCACAATGTACAGATACGGTCCAATCTTGCGTAACGCTCGTTTCATGGGTGACTGCGGCCTCCTCATTGCTAATTAACAAAGGCTGATGCTACAAATGCGCTGCTACTGTGCAGCCCAATACCGATCAGCAATGGTGACCAGGGTGTTGATCACATCATCCTTCTGATCGGGATTGAGGATGAAGCGTGCGAACTCATCCACAGCTGCCTCGCAGATCTCCGTGGGTGTAGCTTCCCAGTAACGGTTAACCAAGCGATAGCCGGCTTCATTGATCTCGTTGAGCAGATCCTTCTTCGGAGCCATCAAGAAGCTGGCATCGGACTTAGCATTGGGCGGAATGAACCCTAGGATCTCGCACCAACGGGCCTGGGTCTCAGGAGAGAGCCACCAATCGGCCAGCTCTAGAGCAGCTTCCGCATTGGGTGCATTCTTGCCGAAGAGGATGGGAGCGGCTTCATAGATAATGACATTGCCCACTTCTTCGTTGATGGCAGGCAGAATGAAAGTATCATAATCAACGCCAGCCTTCAGCCCAACGCTGTCCAGGCCATCGGTGTACCAGTCGCCAATTAGGATCATAGCCACTTGGCCGTTGGCAAACATGCGGGGGACCTCTGCAAACAAGTCGGTTCCCGGGTCAACAAAATAGCCGGCTTCGATCAAGCCCTGCCAGATATCAAAGGCCTCTCTAACAGTTGGATCATCGTAATTGATCTCGCCGATCATGAGGGCCTCATAGGCATCGGGATCCAAACGGGTGAGGATCTCCTGGAACCAGATGAAGGTCGGCCAGCGGCCCTGTACGGTATGAGCCAGAGGCGTGATCCCTTCGCCTAGTAAGTAATCACAGATGTCGACAAACTCATCCCAAGTCTTGGGGAGCTCGAGCCCATGCTCTTCAAAGACGGCTTTGTTGTACCACATGGACCAGTAAGCCAGGTTGGAAGGAACACCGTACACACGGCCTTCGAACTCAAAGGCTGCCCGGAGGGCTGGGTTATACTCATCGGCCCGGGCATCCCATGCCGCGGTGACGTCCACCAGGCCGCCGGTCTTGTACAATGCTTCCATTCTAAAGTCTGACCACCAGGTAAACATCTCTGGAGCCCGAGATGAGGGCAGTGAAGTCCTCACAGCTGTCTGATGCATATCGGTGGTGGGATAGCCGATGGTTTCCCAGGTGATGCCGATTTCCTCAAGGGCGTACTCAGCCATTTCCTCCAATGGCCCCTGCCAGGAGGGTGCGCTGAACTTATCATGGTACACCTTGGCATCGGCTGCCAGTACCGTAACGCCGGTCAGGGCTAAGAGAGCCATCATAAGAGCAACACAAACTGCGCGGCGCAACAGGCCGTTAGGTATCATCATAGTTCCCCCTTTTACTCAATAATCTGTTTCTTAGTCTAATCTCTGTGCTTCTGCCCTATAACCCCATTTCCAAATCTGGTCATAAAAAAAGACAGCCCTGCCACCACCCCCGTTCCACAATTCTTCATTCTCTTCTTAGTAACACAAAGATGGTCTTCGCTCCCTCGGCTCAATATTCCTGCATATGGTCAATTGCCCTTCAGCTTGGAGTTTGCCATTCTTTCGTTCCTTTCTTGTTACTTTCCAAGCACCGCCAAAGCAGGGGCGGCAGCTGGCAGAGTGCCAATAATCTTACTGGCAGCGGCTGGCAGCTACCGCCTCCGGAACAGTCCTTATTCGCAACACTGTGTACCTTTAGTATCTAACCTTCACAGGCTTGCCCGCCGCCACTGATTCGAAGATGGCCAAAATAACCAATGACGTATTGGCTGCATCATAGATGGATACTAAGAACTCCTCACCGCTGACCAGACAGTCTACAAAGTGCCTGATGCTCTCGTAGGCAAAGCCCTTAGGCTTGCCGTGGATGAAGTGGCGCACCAAGACATCGGGCCTGTCATTCTTATCTTCGGTAAAGCGCTCAATCATCTGGTTATTGCTGAGATCCAGGTTGATCATTCCCTTTGTCCCTGTGATATTGAACTTAATGTCATTCACACAAGGATGGGTATCGGGGGTGATCCAGCCGTTTTCCATAGTGGCGATACCGCCGTTTCTAAACTGCAGTATAGTCTGGTAGATGTCTTCAGTATCTACCCCCTGCTTCTTGAGGACTCCGGAACTTGATACAGCGTAGACCTGTTCCACTTCGTCACTGAAAAACCAGCGGAGCGTATCAACTGAGTGGCTGCCTAAGAACCACAGGATCGATGACTGGGCTGCCCACGGGAGCATGTCGGTAGCCACCCACTTGATATCATTGAGCCGCATATAGGCACTGACGGGGGTGCCCAGTTCCCCGGCATCCAGAGACTGCTTAGCAACGGCAAAGGGCGGGCTCCACCGATTGTGCAAATCCACCATGACCCGCACGTTGTTTCTTTCTGCTGCCTCCACCAGTGCCTCTACGTCTTCCCTGGTGGTAGCCAGGGGTTTTTCCACCAACATGTGCTTGCCGGCGTTGGCACAATCTACCCCGATTTTGCCGTGGGCGAAATCGGGAGTGACGATGGCTACAGCATCGATCTCTGCCTCTTTCAGCATCTCCCGGTGACTGTCATAGGCATTGGAGATGTCGAACTTGGCAGCCAGCGCCCTAGCCCTGTCCATATTCAAATCGCAGACTGCTGTAATTTCAACATTGGGGTGCTCCTTGTAAAGATAGGCATGCGTCTCTCCCCATACCCCTGCACCTATGATGGCAAACTTGAGCTTTGACATGGCCTTCATCCCCTTTTGGTGTTCTCAGTCTAATAATTTCCGCAAAAACTTCAGAAACCTTTATCTGCCCTGCGCCTAAGGCCGTAAATGTTTAAGCGGCGGGGACCCTATCGAGCAGCAGGATATAGAGAAGCCGCCATGGAAATAGTCCAAGCATGGCTTGTCACAGAGGTCTAGCAGGGAGGACTCCGATTGAACAAAGAACAAGTACTCCGCATCAATCAATGGATAGGTTCTAAATTCAGCTTCCTAGTAGTCGGTTCCATGATCTTGGGGTTGATACTCCCAGGCATATTTGCAGGGATGCGGCCAGGTGTCAACATGCTCTTGGCTGTGACCATGTTCACCATGGCCCTGGGCTGCCGCTTTACAGATTTTGGCCAAGTGGCCCGCCTGTGGAAGAGATTGGCTTTCATGTTCGTCATCAGTTACGGCATCATCCCCCTGTTCGCGCTATTCTTGGGAAAGCTGATCCTGCCCGGCGAGCCCAGTCTGGCAGCAGGACTTGTCCTCATTTCCCTGCTCCCTGTGGCTGTCACATCGGCCTTCTGGACCGAGACCAATGAAGGCAGCCTGCCTGTCACCCTTTCCATCATCACCATGACCACCCTGCTGTCGGGGGTGCTGATCCCAGTCCTGATGCACCTTTATGTGGGCACCATTGTGGAGTTTGACTCTACAGCTCTGATTATCGGCCTGGTGAAAAATGTCCTCATACCGGTGCTGATCGGCCTTGCTGTCAACCAATACCTGCCGCAGCAAACCCGAGCAGTGAAGCCGTTTCTAGATACAGGTGTCAAGCTCTGCCTGTCTTTGGTGATCGCAATTAACGCCGCTGTGATCGTCCCTTACCTTGAGCAAATGGGCAGAGTGCTCCTGGGAGTAATCTTGGGGATCATCATCTACGTGTTGACTTGCTATACAGTGGGATACAGCGCTGCCCGCCTGGTGTTTCCCCACCGGCGGGATGTCCAGATTTCGATTTTATACACCAGTGCAATGCGGAACAACTCAGCAGGCATAGTCATTGCCCTGGCCTACTTCTCACCATTGGTGGCGGTGCCGGTGATCTTGAGCATCCTATTCCAGCAGCCCATGGCTGCTATGGTGAAAGCAATTCTCGACAGAAGGACAAGGGAGCCCCAGCTCGCAGACATCTCAGCAACGAGCTAGAGGCTCCCCATGAAGGTCACGAATGATTACGCAAGTGCACGGCTCTTGATGGATGGCTGCCCATGGTTAGGTATCTATGGGCAGCCTGCTTTTGGACAGCCTCAGCCTTCACTGCCCTCTCTAAAAGGCATAGCTGAGGCCAGCAGTAAGGGCCGCTTTGGGCACCATCGGCCCCGGGGCGAAGAGGGCATCTTCCCTGCCTAAGAAAAGGGAGGCTGCCAAAGTCAGCTCCAGATCGCCGGGCAGTGTGTTGCGGTACACTGGACTAAGAACCAGGCTCTGATCATCTAGGTTCACCAGAGTCATCAGAGAGAGGCTGGAAAAATCATCGATTGGATAATTAGCACTGCCCACCAAAAGGTCAAGGGTGCGGTCTGAGCCCTCTAGCTTGAGCAAATCTGCCCTTTGCTCTGGTGTGAGGCTGTTAAGCTCCAATCTGAGGTACTCGAGCTGCAGTGTGATCTTTGTCCAATAGTCCAGGTTATAGCTGTAGTCTGCTCCTGCCAAGTAACCCATGCTGCTTTCCATATCTTCGTCAAAATAGTGCCCCACTGCCCCGTAGACCCCCAGGCTGCCCACATCCCCTTTCACCGTCATACCTACCCGCCGGCTGGGGAAAATGCTGCCAACGAAAGAGCCCAGCAGATCGCCCGGAGGGCTCTTTTTCGCTTCCTGCACGTAATTGACTGTTAAATCATAACCGTGGATTCCCCATCTTCCCCTGACTCCCCATTTCAGCTGATCCAAATCACCTGCAAATCCTGAGGGAAAGGATCCCACTATATCTACTCCCGAGTTCCAGTTAATGGGTACATAAGCCAGCACCGCATCTGTATACTTACTGCTGGTCTCTTCATCTAGGGCGACCGCCCCCAGGGTATAGTCTACAGGGTTGAGGAGAGAGCCGAAGGGCCAGGACACCGGCTGCCGCCCCACGGTGAAATGAAAGTCATCGAAACGGTGTTTGAGATAGAGCTTCTTGGTGAAGCAGCTTGCTTCCTCATCGGCCAAAAGGCCCTGGAGCGGCTTTGTCACTACAAACCCATAGCGCACCTCGCTGCTGCCCAAAGGCGGCAAAAACAGCTCCAGGTCTAAGCTTTCAGTCAAGTCACTGTCAAACTCTCCGTCATCCAATAGAGCCCCCTGCCAGAGTACTTGCAGCTCCCCGCCCAGCTCCACGGCTAGAGCACCACCGGGAAAGGCCATCCATAGGAACATGATCAGGAGCATAGTTACTGTAACCGCTAATTTGCGCATCCCTTGCACCTTCTTATCTCAGGTTTTCCAGTGTAAAGGTCTCAGTTGGGATTACCGGATTAAACTCAATGGACTTCACGATAAACTCTGTCCTCGTGTTTTTCCGCAATTTATCTTCCATCACTGCTTCCACCGGGTACCAGCGGTCTTCGAACTGCTCTACCTTTGTCGTTGTCATCACCTTGAGCAAGCGGCCGCTGCGGGCATAGAGCTCTTCCTTGAGCCCCACAAACCGCTCCCTGTCTATCCAGGCTTTCCGGCGGTGATACGAGACCTCCTCTCCCGGGATGGCCGTGCCTTCCAGGACATAGCACTGCCGCCCATCGAGCTCTTCTTCACCAACCAGCTGGAACTCGTATAAATCCGTGAGTTTATCTGATTCCATAATGTCTTGGTAGGAAAAGTCGCTGCCCATCATCCCTTGATTCAGCATGTGGCCGGAGATCTTGACCAGCTCCTCAGCATCGGGGAAGAACATCCACAGCTCGTCTCCCCGCTTGAGAAACTTGGTACCCCGGTCTCTGGGGTTAGTGAAGATGGTCAGGGCATTATCCCCATCGGCGTAGGAGGTCATGGCCTTGGTCAGCTTCCGGTTGTTATTCAAGATAACCATCTCGGCTTCCACGATGACCGTCTGCACATATTCATTACTATCCCGGCGCTGGATGATCTCTTCTGCAGTCATGGCAGCGGCTCTTGGGGAAAGAAACAGCCCTGCCAGACATAATAACCCGAGCAGCCAAGCTGCACCTCTTAGCCTATTCCTTGTCAAAAACCCGCCCATCATGATTCTCCTCTCTAGCAAACTAAGCATCGTTCAAGCATCCCGCATAGCCACCGTCGGCTCTAGGTTGGCAGCTCTCCGGGCTGGTATTAGGCAAGACAAGGTAACGATGACAACCCCCAATATGAAGGCAAATACTGCATTGGTCCAGGAAGATTCTGGATAGACCATGGTGTCAAAGAGGACCTCTGCACTGACTCCTTCTAGATCAGCGGTGAAGTCAAGGCCGGCCTGGGCCAGGTAAGCGTTGAGCCCCCCTCCCAAGAGGGCGCCTATGAAACTGCCGACTATCCCCATGATGCCGCCTTCCACGAGAAAGAGCTGCACAATGCCTCTCCGTTCCACTCCCAAGGCTGACATGGTGCCGATCTCCCTAGTCCTTTCCTGAACGATCATCAGCATGGTGTTGATCACCACTATACAGGCAAGCAAAATCAGGAACACATAGATCACATTGTAGATGGCTTTCCCTATATCCGCCCAGGCAATCATGTCGTTGGCCTCCCGGTAACTGAGGGCCCCGTAGCGCTCTGCCTCTCCCTTACCAGCTATCAGTGACTCCACACTGGGAAGTACCTGGGGAACGCTGTTTAGATGTTTGGTTACCAGCAGAAGCTCCGTAACCTGTCCCTCCATGTATAGGAGCCGCTGTGCTTGATCTATCGGCAGAAAGAACACGTATTCATTCAACAGCTGCAGGCCGGTGTGGAGCCTGCCCACGATGGTAAAGGTGACCCCATTGAGGGAGCCGAAAGCCGTGCTGAAGACAATGGTCACCTTGTCACCTACCTGACGCCCGATCTTCTCCAGCAATTTGGTGCCCATCACCACCTCCAGCTTCCCCGGAGACGGCATTCTGCCCTGTGCTAGATGGTCTTCGATATTGGTGAACTCCAGCTCCTTTTCACTGTCTATTCCCCAGCCGGTCATGATAACCAGTTCTGCTTCAGTACTGATCATAGCCCCGAATTTGAGGCGGGGGATCACCATTTCCACCTGCTCGATCCCTTCCAGCTCAGCCATCATCTCATCTAGACTGCCTCCCGCTAAGCCGTCCACGGGATAGTTGAGGGGCAGGAGCCGCTCCTGTTCACGGTACTGGCGATCAATCACCTTAATGTGTCCGCTGTTATAGTAAATGTGATCATTGATGACTGAATTGATTATCCCTTCCACCAGCCCTCTGGCAAACACAACCACCATGACGCAGACGGCAATGGCAGCGATGGATACAATGGTTCGCAGGCGGTGACGGGCCAGATTTTTTAGAGCCAACCGGAATACAAAACCCATGGTTTACCCCCCTAGCGGTGCTGAATAGCCTGGATAGGATCTTTAGCGGCTGCCCAATAGCCAGGCAGTATACTGGATAGGAATGAGACAGCAACTCCAAAGGCAAATACCGTAATGAACGCATTGGGATTCCACACGCCGTGTGTCTTGCCGAGCACCGGTACACCGAAGGATGTCATATCCAGTTGGGCCATGGCTGAAAAATCTACACCAAAGCGAACCAGATACCACACGCCAACGGCTCCCATCACGAGGCCTATGCAGCCGCCCAAAACCCCGATCCCGGTGGATTCTATGACGAAAAGATAGACGATCTCCCGCACATCCAAGCCCATGGCCTTCATGGTCCCGATCTCCCGCATCCTCTCCAGCGCAGCCAGGATGACCGTATTGATGATGGCAATGGCAGCAATCAGCAGGATAATACCGAGGATAATCTGATTCTCAGTGGCTGCGTAGCTGCTGAAGGAGAGGGCATCAGTATCATCCCACTTGTACACAGCGAGATCTCCGTCCAGCCTCTGAAGCTTGCTTTCCAGCACGCCCGCAGCCTGGGGTGCCTGCTCCTTGTGGTCCAGCCTGACCACCACTTTACTCACAACATCATCAACAGCCAAAGCTTCCTGTGCGACATCCAAAGGCATGTAGACCAAGAAGTTGTTCACATTGTGGTTGATAGTGTGCACCAAGCCGGAGATCTCCGCCTCGATGGTGTTAAAGGTATTGTTCTTATCTCTGACTAACAGGATGACATAGTCACCTACGCCTACATCCATCAGATCGGCAAGCCTTTTCCCCATCACGACCCGCTGCTCGCCTGATGAGAACATCTCTCCCTCTACGAACTTGTCGGCTAGGGAAAAGACGCTGAGCAAGTCTTCTGGTACCACTCCCCGCCCTACCACTGGGAGTTCATTGATCCCGTTGTTCAATCTCGCTTGAAAAGCAAGCTCAGCTGAGCTCCCCCGGTAGCCCTGGACTTCCTCAAGCTTTATGCGTCTCAGCAGATCCAGGGGTATCAGGTCATCTAAAGGCAGCTTCTTTTCTTCCTGCCAATAGCTGCTGTTTACTATCTGAAGGTGTCCAGTCTCATAATCGATGATCCCCTCATAGGACATCTCATTCATACCGGCCATCAGCGCATCAAACAGGATGTAGAAGAAGACGGCAAAGGCGATGATCAGCCCCACTGCCAGGGTCCGAGTTCGGTACCGGATTAGATTCTTCAACGCCAGCTTAGTGAGAAACACCTGTCCCGTCCCTCCTTCGGTCTAGGGAAATCAATCCATCCCTTATCTCAACCAGCCGGGCAGCATATTCCATAACCCTGGGATCGTGGGTTGAGAAAACAAAGGTAGTGCCCAGTTCTTGATTCATCTTCACCATGATCTCCAGGACTTCTTCACTGGTCTTGGAATCGAGGTTGGCAGTTGGTTCATCTGCCAGGATGAGCTTGGGCTCTTTAACCAAAGCTCTGGCGATGGCTACCCGCTGCTTCTGTCCGCCGGACAGCTCATTGGGCTTGCGGTTCTCCAGCCCCTCTAGGCCAACGGCGGCCAGGATTTCCATCACCCGGTCTTTGAGCTCTTTCTTGTCATGCTTGTTCAGCAGCCTAATGGCAAATTCCACATTTTCATAGGCAGTGAGGACGGGAATGAGATTATAACTTTGGAAAATAAAACCGATGTTTTCCCGCCTGATCCTGGCCAATCCCTTCTTGTCGACCTGGCTGAGTTCCCGGCCGTTAAACAGCAAGGTGCCTGCCGTCGGCTTATCTAGACAGCCGATGAGATTGAGTAAAGTGGTCTTTCCCGAACCCGATGGGCCGAAGATGGTGGTAAACTCCCCTGCCTCTACGGTGAGGTCAATGCCCCTGAGGGCAGGCACCTCGATTTTCCCCTGCTGGTAGATCTTTGTGACACCCTTGAGCTCCAGTAAAGCCATTAAGATAACCTCCCTTGCCATCACATCCCGCTTTGCCTCCGCTGCGGCTGTCTCTTGATACCGTTTTCGACGACGTAAAGCATCTGATCGACGATGGCCATATCATCAAAATCCAGCTTTCCATCTTCATAGATTAGGTCAACCATAGAGTAGCTCAGTCCAGCCAGAATCCGAGCCGCCACTGCAACATCAATACTGGGGTCTAGCTCCCCAGCGGCCATTCCTTTCTCCAGAAGCCGCGCATAAAACTCGATGCTCGTATTTCTGTGCTCACCAATTATTTCATAGTAGAGGTCCGGACTGCTAAGAAGCTGGATGCCGATGGACAGAAGGCGCTGGTTTTCCTTGGCAAATCGAAAGGCACTGAGATACAGCTCCCGCAGCAGCTGGAAAAAACTGTAGTCCTGCATGTGGCGCATCATGTCCTCGTTTACATACTCTATCTTCTTCTCCGCAATCAGGCCAATGATGTACTTAAAAAGGTCCTTCTTGTCCTTAAAGTACTGGTAAAAACTTCCTTTGGCAATTCCAGCAGTATCAACAATGGCAGTAATCCTGGCATCGTGGAAGGACCGCTGGGCAAATTCATCGATCGCGGCATCAATGATCCTTTGCCGCTTGTCTTCAGGCAGGTTAAAAAAGGTATCCTTGGGCATCTCCATCCGTCCTCACAGTGTGAACTTGCAGTCATATGAATATGCGGTCATATGACTTTCTAGTCACATTGTACCTGCCAAATCCTCAGGAGTCAAGGAAAACCTCTGGGCTGGGGGGGTGATTGGGAGGTTTACGGCTTCTAAAAAACAAATGACCTGCCTCTAGCCCCTAGGGGCTAAAGGCAGGCCATCAACTGGGGTTCTCGCGGCACATTCCAGCTCTCATACGAGCATAGCAGTACAGTTTAGTCGCTCTTGCTGCACTCCGGATGTTTCTCGAAGGCCCCCAGCAGCGTTCGCCCTGCTCACTGACCAGCTAAGTGCCACAAGTACAAAGAGGCGACGCTGCTGCGCCGGCATTGAGCACAGCCTTAGGATTGAAGGGATGCCCCAGCAGTTCATCCAACCTGCTGCTGACAGTCTTGGCAGCTTTAGTGGAAATCTGCTGGCTGACAATGGTCTTGCATCAACAAATCCTCCCGCGTCAGGAGTGCAGCCCTCTCAGAGCACAGGCAGCCGCACCAAAGCTAGCCGCCTCGGTTACCTTGCTGAGGCGCACGTTTTTCCCGAACACGCTGCTCACGATATCCACCAGAAAAGCGTTCTTCCGCAGTGCATTGCCAACCCCAATGATGGCATCACACTCCACATCCATCTCCTGGTAATACCCGAAGAGCTCCTCCACTATGCCGTAGGCGGCACTGGTGACTACGTTTTGCAGGGTGAAATTGCTTAAGTCGATATTGGAGATGGAGCCTCGCTTATCCGGATGCTCCCTGGTACCATTGAGGGTTGTCTGAAACTTGAGGGGCGAACTGGGCAGGATGCACTGGCTGATAACTTCATAGGCCTGTTTATCAGAAATGCCTTCTTGACATATAGCCCTTGCGGCACTTTGAATGAAATCCTTCACCGTGTGCAGGGCCCGGCCGCAGGCCAAGGTGGCACCTACCAAAAGCATTCTCCCATCTAAGAAAGGCCGGCAGTCGATAAGCCGGGCATCGCCAGGATAATCCCTAACCACAGCCGATACCTGTCCGCTGGTGCCCATGCTGAGGACAACTGACCGGGAACACTCCAGCCGGCCGTGGAACTGGCGATTTGCTGCGTCTTCCATCAGCGCACCGAACACCGAAGCCTGGTTGTCCCCCATCCCCAAGAAAACCGGCACACCCCGCAAGGCAGGGATGTGTTCTCCCACCACTCCCAAAAAAGTGCCGGGCTCAGCAATCTTGGGAAAGGTGATCTCCCCATAGCCCATGGCCTCGATTAAATCACGGTTCCAGTTCTTTCCTTCCAGATCATACAGCCCGCTGCTGTGGGCTAAAGAGTGATCGGTTATCCCGGCACCTTCTGTGGGGGCGGAGCCGTGGATAAGTTCGTGGACAATGAGGTCGGGGGCAAAATGCAGAGAGCACCCCGCAAAGCCCTTTGCCCCCAGACTCCCTGTCTCCAATAAGTGAAGCAGTGTAGTCACAGCATAGCCGGAACTCACCCTGTACTGATAGCGGGAAAACCGGGGTTTGAAAGTCTCATTGACATACTCAACATAGGACAGCCCATCCCTGTGCTCCTCCAGCACCCGCTCATCCTGCCATGTGATGATATCGGTGATTGGCTGCCCTTCCCGCACCAAGAAGAAGCTGTGCATATTGCCTGTGACAGAAATAGCCTCTATCTCCGCCAGGCTAAACTCGCCCGACAGCTTCTCAATGAAGGAGTAAAGGTCTTGCCTGACTTGATCGATCCTAAACTCCCGCTTCAGGCCCGCAGCCTTATGGCTGGAGTTGTACCCGGCTGCAAACCAGCTCTGGTCAGCTTCGTCATCATATACACATGCACTGAATGATGTTGTGCCGAAATCAATACCCAGTACCTTCATAATGGCCTTCATCCTAACCTGCAGAAATGTTATTCAAGTTCCGGGCTGGTTGATCCATGGTGTGCGGCGGCGATAGCCTACAAGGGCTCTGCAACCTGCCGGCGGTAGTCTGCTAAGTATCTGTTCATCACAGCCCTCTTTTCACCGGAATACCTCTCTTTAAAGACCCCGCCGATTGTGGTAGAGGTGATACCGCCGCTTAGATTACCTATGATACAAGCCTCAACTAGGTCTATCTTACCTGACCGTTCTCTAAGCTGTCTAGCAATAGAAGCAACTACCCCGCCGCAAAAGTTGTCGCCACATCCCACTGTATCACCCACAGGCAGGATGCCCTGCTCCTTGTCTCTGTCGATAGCGCCGGCAGTGGGGACAAACCCCTCCCATGGCAGGCTGAGGCCGCCTCTGGCATAGACATAAGTGGGCAAGCGGCCATTGGTGATCAGAACCCCTTCAATAGCTGGAAAGGATTTAAAATAGCCTGCTGCACCATCAAGGTCATCGGTTCCGCTATAATTCAGTGCTTCATCATGGTTCATGATCAGGATATCGATGTATTGGTAGGCTTGGTCACCGTCGCCAAGCACCCATTTCTTCCGCCCCCTCATCATGGGATCGCTCGCTGTGGTGACGATGGTTATACTGCCCGTTTCCTTGGACTTTTTGAGCACGCTGGAGAGACAGCGGCTGATCTCGGGCTCCCACTGAATACACGAAAACACAGTGAGCTCACTATCATAAAACCCATCATCAAGCTGGTCAACATGCAGCGCTGTTGAAGGATGAACCGTTGGATAGCATAGAAAGGTCCGGGAAGGCTTCCCCGACAGGTCTACTCCGCACAGCGCGTAGGTTACCACACTCTCACCTGGCACAATCCTTAGAAATTCGGTGCAAAGGGGTGTTGCCTGAATGGTTTCTAAGGCAAACCTCCCCAGCTCGTTATTGGGGATGTTGGCATGATAAAAAACCTCTATATCTTCACAGTCACTCAGCAGCTGAGCAGCACTGATCAAGGTGACTACAGATACGCCGCCCAAGGCCTTTTCTGGGGTTCTGCCCCCGGTCATGTCCCGGATGATTACTTCCTTGGGTCTCTGAAAATGCTCTTCAAGCTGTTGCAGAAGATTCCCTTCACCAACCAGCACTCCATTGATACCATCGTTAGACAGGTACTGACTTGCCTCGGGTCGTGAAAAATCAACATCGTGATAGATATAGTCTACAACCAGACATCCAACTCCAGAAATCCTCATGATGGGGCTCCTTGTATGTTAGTCTCATTTCTTGGTCAATACGTTTCTCAGAATGTCGATGGTCACAGCTGCAATAATCACGATACCCCGTACAACCTGCTGCGAGTAATATGAGACTCCTAGTATGGTCAATCCGTTATTGAGAATGCCCATGATCAGGCCGCCGAACAGGGTACCGATAATCGTACCTTTGCCGCCGCTGAAACTAGTACCGCCGATGATGGCAGCTGCAATGGCGTCCAGCTCATAGCCTTCCCCGATCAAACCATTGGCACTGTACAGGCGGCTGGCGATCATTACTCCGCCCAAGGCACTGCAGAAGCCGCTGATCACATAAACAGACAAGAGCATTTGCTTGACCTTAATTCCAGTGTACCGGGCAGCCTGTAAATTGCCTCCCACTGCATAGACCCGCATGCCGTAGACTGTCTTTCTCAACACCCAGGACGCGATAATCACAACGGCTAAAGCTATGACCATCAGCCAGGGGAAGGGGCCTAGGTAATCGTTGCCGATCCATGCAAAACTCAAATCGCTGTTGATAATCGATACTCCATTGCACAAGAGAAACGCTGCTCCCCGCAGGTAGGTCATAGCGCCAAGGGTTGCGATAAAGGGCGGCAGCCCCACATAAGCCACCAGGGTACCGCTGACCAAGCCAGCCGCCATCCCTGTTAGCAGAGCTGCCGGCACTGCCAAGAAATAGGCCGAAGTCAATGAGACTTTCAAGGCTACTACGGCGGTCAGGGCGGCGATGGCACCTACAGACAGGTCTATGCCGCCAGTGAGAATCACCATGGTCATTCCGGTAGCAATGACCAGGTTGATGGAGGTAGCCCTAAAGATGTTCATCATGTTGTTCACAGACCGGAAGTTGGGTGTTAGGACCCAAAACACGGCAAAAAATATCAATAAGATGGGTAGAATGCCAAAATTCCTCGTAACCCGCTTAATCCAAGCTCTTCTTGGAGCTTCACTGACAGCCACGTCCCTTATCTCCCTTCTATGTACTCCGAGGAATAGTCTGGAGCTCTGATGCCAGAGGCATAGGCTAGAATCAGCTCCTGGTTAATCTCATGCCTCCGGGTTAACTCCGCGACAATGCGGCCTTCCCGCATAACCAAGATCCGCTGAGCTAAACCAATCACCTCAGGAAGCTCACTGGAGATCAAAATGATGGTTACTGCTTGGGCAGCAAGCGCTGCGATCAGCTGGTAGATTTCACTCTTAGCCCCCACGTCTATGCCCCGGGTAGGTTCATCTAGGATGAGAACCTTCGGGCGGGCCTCCAGCCACCTGGCCAGCAGCACCTTCTGTTGATTGCCTCCGGATAGGTACATTACTTCCCGGTTTATATCAGGAGTCTGGATGTTCCGGGCCTTCACGGCTTTCCACGCTGCTTCATCAAGCTTGCGGAGATTGAGGATCTTGCGACGGGAAACAGGTTCCCGATCAGCGACATTCATGACAATATTGTAGGCACAGGAGAGTTCCAGAAACAGTCCATAGTCCCGCCGGTTTTCGGGCACATATCCGATCCCCTGCCGGATTGCATCGGTGGGCTCGTTGATGACCAACCTTTTGCCATCCAGATAAACCTCACCACTCTGCCTGGGCATGATGCCGAAGATGAGGTTAGTCAGTTCCGTACGGCCGGCTCCGACAAGTCCCGTTATGCCCAGAATCTCCCCCTTCTTGACCGAGAACGAGGCATCAAAGACATTCTCATTGTCCGCCATACGCCGAACCACGAAATAGTCTTCGGTGTGTGAGGGGATCAGGCTGGTATCGGGATAGTAGTCTTCCAACTCCCGGCCGATCATCCATCTGACAATCTGCTGCTCTTGTATCTCATCTCCCCGCATGGTGCCTACATAGGTACCGTCCCGCAAGACCGTTACTGCATCAGCTATGGTGAGAACCTCTCGCAGCCGGTGACTGATGAAAATAACTGTGATTCCCCGGTCCCGCAGGCCTCTGATGACATCAAACAGCCTTTCTGTCTCCCTTTCACTTAGGGAGGCTGTGGGTTCGTCCATGATCAGAATGCGGCTGTCATAGCGAAGTGCTCTAGCGATCTCAACCTGCTGCTGTTCGGCGATACTGAGATCGCCGGCGTAAGCATCGGCATCAAAGGCTGCACCGAGGCTATCCAGCAGCCGCTGTGCGAAATCCCGCATCTCCCTGCGGTTCAGCAATCCATGGCTGCTGATCTCACTGCCGATGAAGATGTTCTCATACACTCTCATATCCACAGCAATGTTCAGCTCCTGGCTGATCAGGTTTATCCCAAGGCCGATGGCATCTCTAATCCCATTCAGCCGTATGGGGCTGCCGTCCAGGATCAGCCCACCTGTGGTCATGGGCTCAGCACCGCTAAGGATCTTCATCAAGGTGGTCTTTCCAGCACCGTTCTCCCCCACCACTGCGTGGACTTCCCCTCGGTTAATTGTAAAGGAGACATCCTTCAAAGCTAGTACACCGGGGTACTGCTTGGAGACTCCTCTAATCTCCAGCACCACTCTCTCATCTGCCACTTCTAAACCCCCAATACTCCTGACCGTTGCAGCAAAACATCCAAAGCTTTACTCGAGCAGTCAATTAGCCGGACCGTCCCACTCGAAGTTGAGATGGTTTGGAGAGCTGCTCTACAAGAAAGCAGCTCTCCCATAGCAGCAGCTCTAGTCTTGGGGGACTGCCCAGCCTGAGTAGCCTTCGGCCACCTCTTTCTGGGTAATCAATGCAACCGGGATCAGCTCGGTCTCCACCTCCGGCCGCTTGCCATTCATAATCTCCCAGCCGACCTCAACTGCGTGGTAGGCCATGTAGTAAGGATCCTGGGCAGCAGTGGCGGCGAAGATGCTGTCCGGCTGACTCATGGAAGCCACGGCATCAGGGGACCCGTCTACGCCTACTACAAACATCTCATGGTCCCGCTTGGCCTGCTTAATGGCCAGTTCAGCACCGAGGGCAGTGGGATCATTGACACCCCATACGGCATCGATCTTCGGAAAGGCAGTCAGCAGGTCAGACATGAGGTTCATGCTCAATTCTCTCCGGCCTTTGCCGTTCTGGGTGTCTGACAGGACCTTGATACCCGGATACTCAGCCATACAGTCATCAAAGCCCCGCTTCCGGTCAAGGGAAGCGGATACTGGATCACCGATGATGGCGACTACGCTGCCCTCGCCGTTGAGCCGCTCGGCTATATATTTGGCTACAATATAACCAGCCTGATAGTTGTCACTAGTCATGGTGGCATCAACACCGCCAGCTGCGGTAACATCTGATGCAATCACCACAATACCGGCTTCCTTGGCACGCCTTACTGCCGGTGCAATGCCCTCACTGTCACAGGCGTTGAGGACAATGATTTGGGCTCCAGCGGCGATGAAGTCATCCATCTGCCGAAACTGTTTGGCTAGATCATTATCTCCAGACTCCACCAACACCCGGACGCCATCGCCGCCAATATCCCTGGCAGCCTTGCGTACAGCATCCCCCATCAGCTTAAAGAAGGGATTCTGCAGATCCTGGCAGGTAAAGGCAACGCATTTGAGCTCTACTGCCTGGGCAGCCTCGGCCGCCACCGACAACACAAGTATCAGCATCAACATGGACAGGAACAATATCCGCCTCATTCGAATGCCTCCTCAGCTCATATGATGGTTCCTTAGGCTTTAGAAACGGTGATTTCGCAACACAGCTTTGAAACACGGTCATACCCGCTCCTATGCTGGCTATCACCTCCCGCAAGTTAAGAGCCAGTACGTCTACGAGACATTATCGGACACAGCGCACCACAGCCGGACTGGAAGAGCATATATCCAAGCAGCCCCGATTGCCGTAGTCGCAAAGAAATCCGCTATAGTCAATGGTGGAAACATCATGTTCGAGGAAGGTTGGAATACCAAATCCGAATCGACTTACTCCGTGGACTACAGCTGGTTGTAAATATACGGCTATTTTCTTGACATTCCTTCTGGTGCTCATACCTTTTTTGTTATTTTTGTGTATTTCGACTCTTCTGGGAATCTGTTTGTAAGAGAATATCGCTGATGGCAGGCGCAATGCCGCTGTGAATACGGCTTTGAGATATGTTGGAAGCCGCGCGGAATGAACTTGGGGAGGCTTTCAGTTGCGGCCTTTGCTGTGAAAAGCATTCAGGCGGGACAGAGCCCGCCTGGCAAGTTCTTTATTGAGTTGGCGTTCCAATTGTACTACCTTAGTATTCCAACTCTACAACTTCCCCAGTAACCATGAGGTCCACTTCCAGAACACCCTGCCCTGTCAGCTGGCGGCTGCGCTCATCGGGCTGCTGACCGCCGACATAGATCCTAAAGGCACCAGGCTCTAGGAGGCGGCGTCCGTCGTTATCTATCAGGGAGAGATGCCTTCTGGTCAGCTCAAACTCGACCTCAACGGCCTCACCCGGCTGCAGGTGTACCCGCTGAAAGCCCCGGAGATCCCACTTGGGAACCGTTACGCTGGCTTCAAGGTCTTTCACGTAAAGCTGTACGACTTCATCGCCAGCCAGCTCACCGGTATTCTTCACCTGTACCGAGACACGCACCGGTTCATCATCAGCAGCGTCCAAGTCCGGCCGGCTGAGCCTCAGGTCAGAATAGGCGAACCTTGTGTAGCTGAGGCCGTATCCGAAGGGATACAATGGCTCATCCTCCATGTAGCGATAGGTCCTGTTTTTCATAGAGTAGTCTTCAAAGGGAGGCAGCTGGTCCACAGACTTCACGAAGGTGATGGGCAGTCTGCCGCCGGGATTGTAATCGCCAAAAATCACATCAGCAATGGCAGTGCCCCCCTCTTCCCCTGGATACCAAGCCTCGATAATCGCCGCCACGTTTTCATGGGCCCAGTTGACGGCGAGGGGGCTTCCATTAAGCAGCACCAAAATGATGGGCTTGCCGGTCTGGCTGATGGCCTTGAGCAAATCCTCCTGCACCCCCGGCAGGCCCAGTCTCACCCGGTCGCCGCCGCCGTCGGATTCTGCTACACTGCCTTCTTCCCCCTCCAATATGGGGGACAGCCCCAGGCACATGACCACAACATCGGACCGTTCCGCCATGGCCAGTGCCTCGGCAAAACCGGCAGTCGGCGGATTGCCCCAGTGCGAGTCATGGACTTGCAGCATGTCGCAGCCTTGGGCATAGTAGACCTTCGCATCTTTACTTACGGCATTGCGTATACCGTTCACCACCGTCACGTATCTCGAAGGCTGGCCAAAGTAGTTTCCTAGAAGGACCTGCTTATCATCGGCGTTGGGGCCGATAACCGCGATGGCCTTGACCTCATCCTTGTTGAGGGGCAGAAGCCCGTCGTTCTTGAGCAGTACTATGGATTCCCGGGCCATTTCCAAAGAAAGCTGCCGGTGCTCCTCAGAGTCATTGACTTCATAGGGGATTTGATTGAAGGGAACCATCTCCTCTGGATCAAACATCCCCAGCTTGAATCTGGCCCTCATCAGCCGCTTCACTGACCTGTCGATGGTTTCCTCACTGATGAGGCCCTGCTCCACCGCTGCCCTGAGGCTCTCAAAGACCCTGCCGCAGTTCAGGTCACAGCCGTTATTGACAGCCAGGGCGGCAGATTCCTCCGGAGTCTTGGTCACCTTATGATGGAGGTGGAAGTCTGAGATGGCACCGCAGTCTGATACCACATGGCCCTCAAAACCCCATTCTTCCCTGAGAATCTCCGTCAGCAGCTTGGGGTGGGCACAGGCGGGATGGCCGTTGACCCGGTTGTATGCACCCATCACTGCCTCCACCTTAGCTTCTTTGACGGCATCCCGGAAAGCCGGCAGGTAAGTCTCCCTCAGGTCTTTTTCGTTGACAACAGCATCAAATTCATGTCGCTTTGGTTCTGGGCCGCTGTGGACAGCATAGTGCTTCGCACAGGCCGCTGCCTTCAGGTACCGAGGGTGATCGCCCTGCAGCCCCTTGATAAACGCCACCCCAAGCCGCCCCGTAAGGTAGGGGTCCTCGCCGTAGGTTTCCTGGCCCCTGCCCCACCGGGGATCCCGGAAAATGTTGATATTGGGAGTCCAGAAAGTGAGCCCTTTGTAAATCGAGCGGTCTTCATACTTCACAAACAGGTTGTACTTAGCCCTGGCCTCTTCGGCAGTCACTTGGGCCACCCGGTGAAGCAGATCTTGGTTAAAGGAAGCCGCCATGCCGATGGCCTGGGGAAATAC
>LSQX01064700.1_pt1 | contig 36909 bp, 39 predicted proteins | sample 654561 | NCBI WGS metagenome assembly LSQX01 (sample SAMN04489861, study PRJNA283612) | anaerobic digester metagenome | isolation source: 4 biogas reactors fed with cattle manure at either 37C or 55C with and... | place: Denmark: Kongens Lyngby | collected 2014 | reverse complement strand
GTTGATCACCATCATCAAAAGTAACTGTCCGACAATAGTTGCCATCCACGATTGTTTCCACTCCTAAAATTGCACGATGACCTAAAAAATTAATTAAATTTTCCCACAAATAGGGCCCTTGATATGGTATCTGCATACGCACCTCTCAACATCTTTTATCGTATCACAAAGTTTCTTGTTTTGTGTTAAAATAATCAAAAAGAGGAAACCATGAAAAACCCTGCTGAACAACTTACAACTTCACGCTTGCGATTAAGGCGTTTTACACTGGATGATGTTGCGGCAACCGCCCAGCTTTGTAACAACATCAACCTTTATCAAGCAACCGCCAATCTTCCCTACCCTTATACAGAAGACCATGCGACATCTTGGATTACGTCACATCAAAAAGCTTGGGAAGAAGGGTTAGGTTTTGAGTGGGCGCTTGTTGATAAAAAAACCGATCAACTGCTTGGTTGTGTGGGTATCTTCATTGATAAAGAACACCAACGTGGTGAAATTGGTTATTGGATTGGTGAGCCTTTTTGGAATCAAGGTTATGCCAGTGAAGCCGCGCAGGCAATCATCAACCATGGCTTTGAAGAGTTACAACTCAATCGCATCTTTGCTTGTCACTTAGCCTTTAATCAAGCCTCGGGTCGTGTCATGGAAAAAGCCGGCATGTTTTATGAGGGGACCTTAAAGTCACATCACAACAAAGACGGCACCTTACATGACATGGTTTACTATGGCATTTTAAAAGATGACTACTTTTTAGAGGAAATGTAACGCCAAACACTTATAAGGGTGAAGGGATGTCACACCAAACACTTATTGTGTAGAGGACTCTCAATCATATTCAATTAAAGGGACAACCCCTTTTTTTAATGGAGGAAACATGAATCAACTTAAAAAACTCGCTATTTTACTAGCCCATCATCCTTACGATGATGAATACGCAATCCAAGCCATCGCTTTAATTCACCGGCTCTTTCCACACAACCAAATATTGGATGGGATTGCCATCATTGAACAACACATCGATGATCATCCACTCATTGTGCATTTTAAGATCACGCTCTTGGTGTTACAACATCGATTGGCCGAAGCCTTTGAACTTTACCAACGCCATATCTTTATTCTCGATGACCTCATGGATGAATTTGCGCAAATTCCACTTGAAGAAGATATGGAATCATGGCATTAAAACGCAACCTAATCAGTAATTAAGGCATCCTATCGAAAAAGGTTTGCGAATTATGGATGACTTTGTATACTAGGATTAGGAGGTTGTCCATGAAAAAAATCATCTTATTATTGATCTTGGTTATCACTTTAAGTGGCTGTCAAAGTATGCCTGCTTCTTATACCGTCCTTGCGGGCGGACCCGGGCATCTAGATGGTAAAGCAAGTGGTAATCATCCAAGCGATGCCATCACCCAAGCCAACCATAAACTTGGCCAAACCATGCTTTCATATTTTGCCCAAGCTGATGAGAACACTTTTGTCTCGCCCCTGAGTTTACAGCTTGCCCTAGCGATGACGCTCAATGGTGCGACAGATGCAACCTTGGCGCAAATGCAAGCAGCCCTGCATGTGCAAGATTTACCACTTGATGAAATCAATCAACAATTCAAACAACTTCAACTCAATTTATTAGAAACCAAAGGTGTTGAATTTAAACTCAACAATTCGATATGGATGCGTGATGAGTTTCAAGAACATGTTCATACTAGTTTTCTTGATACCAATCAAACCTACTATGGGCCCTTTGTCGCGAGTGGTGACTTTAGTCAAAAAGCCTTTGTTGAAAGCATCAACAAGTGGGTAGCCAAACACACCAACAACACCATCAAGGAAGCCGTTAAATATCCTGTGGCTGCTCTGACCCAAATGTTGTTGATCAACACGCTTTACTTTAAAGGCGATTGGGCGTTGCCTTTTCCAAAAGAAAACACCGCGCAACGGTCCTTTTTAGATTTCGATGTAGAGACCATGGCAAATATTGCTTTCTTTAATTATTTTGAAGCTCCTGATGCTCAGTATATTTCATTACCTTATAAGGACAGTGATGTGGTCATGATTGTCGGGCTTCCAAAAGCCGACGCCATCATCACCATCGAAGATTTACTGCATGCCCATCAATTGGCGAGCTCCCATGAGGTTGATTTACAGATGCCAAAGCTCAAGACGGAGCTCACTTATGACTTGAATGATTTTTTGATCGATCACAAAATGGAAGATGCTTTTGATCCCTTCCGCGCAAACTTCAGCGCCATGGCTGACAATGCTCTACAAAATGGACTGCATATTAGTTCAGTCGTCCAGAAAACATTTATTGCGATTGATGAAAAAGGCACCGAGGCAGCGGCCATGACAAAAGTCGAGATGAAAGAACTATCCATGCCGAGCCCTGCGATTCAAATGCACATCAATCGACCTTACACGTTCATCATTTATGATCATCAGCTCGATACCATTCATTTTGTTGGTCACATTGTTAATCCTGGTGATTAGTTAAGGCATGCTTGCCGGCCACATAACCGGTCGCAAAAGCGATCGTCATGTTGTAGCCACCGGTAAAGCCATTGACATCCAGCATTTCCCCGCCAAAGGAAAGCCAGGGATACAGCTTGGATTGCATAGTTTTAGGATTAACTTCCTTAACATCAACCCCACCCTTGGTCACAAAGGCGCGATTAAAACCCATGACATCATGAATCGTTAAAGTAAATGTTTGTAGTTTCTCGAGCAAAGAACCCCCATCAAGGGTGTCCATGACTTGCATTAAACGTTTCGGTAACAGCTCCAACCCATCCACAATTTCAGATGGGTTTTTTTCATCCAAAACCAAACCATCACTAAAATCAATGGTAACCTTTACCTTGGCTTTTAAAGCCAGCGCATCCACACAATAACTGCTCAAAGACAAAGCTCCAGGACCCGATAAACCAAAGTGCGTAAAAATAAAATCATGGGTGATGGTAACGATCTTTTTGTCATTGATCCATAGCGTTAAAGGCACATCCTTAAAAGACAGGCCCATTAAGGCCTTACTTTGGATGATTGGAGCTTGGCTAATTAGTGGTGTTTCTGCTGGTCTTAATGTTGTGATGCGATGCTTGCTTGTTTTTAAAAGTTGAAACATCAAGCCATCCGATCCGGTTTGGGGTACACTGACGCCCCCCGTCGCTAAAATAAGATGGTCAAAATCATAGGTTCCATCCGCGGTGCTTACCCTACGCTTTTCTAAGTCGAGATTACTGACACATTCATGCACACGTACAACGTTTAAAGCTTCTAATTCTTTTTTTAAAACCCTTAACACATCGTTTGCGCGACCACTTGCGGGAAAAACCCGATGATGATCCTCAACACTTAAAGGACAACCGCGTTTTTCAAAGAAGGCCATGATGGCTTGCGCATCAAATTGATGCAAAGCACTGAACAGAAACTTCCCATTGTGAGGGATGTTTTTAATAATCTCATCTTGATTGACAGCGGCGGTGATGTTGCAGCGCCCGCCACCACTCAAGAGCAACTTTCGTCCCAAGCTGGGGTTGCGTTCAAACAACAAGACCTTGCTGTGGGGATGGTGTAATCGCGCGCTGATGGCAGCCATCATCCCCGCGGGTCCGCCACCCACAATTAAAATTTTATTCATGATTAAATCCAACCCTAAAATTATAAAAGACAATGCTACTCAAAACAAACAAACCACCCAACAAGGCATACCACGTGAGTGGTTCCCCTAAAAAGATGTACACCCATATTGGATTTAAAATTGGTTCTAAGGTAGCGATGACATTGCTTTGCGTCGCACTGATTTTTTCGATTCCAAGCGCAAAAAAGATGTAACCAAATCCTAATTGAAAAATACCCATAATCAACAATAACATCCAAGGCATGACATCAAAGGTAACCTGTGCATCAAAGAAAATCAGCGGTATTAAAACCACGCTCATTAAATTCCCCATCAGCACACTATCAAGGGGTGCGGCATTGACTTGTTTGTTCACATAAAACACAAGTGCAAACATCAGACCTGCCAATAGCGCAAGCCCATCGCCAATGAGAGCATCGCGGCTTAATTGTGGATAGAAGAACAGGATCATTCCGATACCAATACCAAGCAAAGCAAGCGCATCATGCAAACCCAATTTTTGTTTATCAACACGCCAATTCAATAAGATGATAAAAAACAAGGAAGTGTACTGCAGTAAAATCGCATTGGCGGCACTTGTCAGTTTGGTCGCAATTAAAAAAAGCACTGTCGTTAAAAACAAGGCCACCGCCGCCAACCAGGTTGTCGGGTTGCTTTTAAATTGAAATGAGCGACGATAGATACCGATTGTGACACCTGCAACCACGCCACGCACGGCAGCGATGCTCAAGCCTCCAAAGGGAATTGCTTTTGCTAAGACACCGCCAAAACTCCAAAAAACGGCAGCCGCTACCATAAAATAAAGATGTTTGTTTTTCATTGACAGGATTATACCACAATCCCTGCATAAAACCTATCTAAACCAGGGATTAATTTGATATAATGAAAGCATCAAGGAGGGTTCACGTGGCAAAATTTGAAAAGTATTTAAGCGGTGATTTCGATCGTTTTCTCAACCATATGCACAACACAATCCTATCCAAAAGCATTTCCGCAACCTTTGAGGATGGCAGTGATTTCCGTCAAGGTGATTTAAAAATTGCGGTCCGGGTGTACGAGCGATACAGTTACCTTGGTCAAAACCGTGTGAGTCTTAACGTCACAATTGTGGGGCAAGGTCAATCATTATTCTGTAGCGCGATAGCTTCCGGGGGTAGCCAAGCGATGTTCTTCAAAATTAACACTTTTGGTGAACGTGGCTTTTTAAATACGCTGGCAAATGCCATCGATGGCTATCAAGGCTATTAAGACAAGGAGCTACGGATGAAAAAACACGCATGGTTAATGTTACTTTTGATGCTCATATTAAGCGGTTGCATGGCGCATAGCTACCCGCACCTGGGTCAACGCCCTGCTGGTTTTTTTGTGGGTATTTGGCACGGTTGGCTAGCACCACTAGCCCTTATTTTAAAAATTTTTAACCCCAAATACACAATCTTTGCGATCAACAACACCGGCTTTGGTTATGAAGTTGGTTTTTATATCGCAATCATTGGTGGCTTTGGCGGTTTATCTTTATTAAGAAAGAAAAAATAATGAAAGGAGCTAACACGCATGAAAATCATTTCAGACACCACATGCCATGTTAGTATGGACGATGCACAACGCTTAGATATTTGTTTGATACCCAATCAAATCATCGTCAATGAGAAGCTTTATAAGGATTACATGGACATTGATAGCTTAGCGTTTATCGAGCTTGTCAAAAACACTCACCCCACCACTTCCCAACCTGCAATTGGTGACATCTTGGAATGTTACAACCAACTCCAGGATGAACCCGCCATCCACATCACAACGGGAGCGGGTTTAAGCAGTGCTTACGATGTCGCCTTGGCTGCCAAAGCTGAAACACACGCCAGCAATTTAAGTGTCCTGCATTCACGCTCTGTAGCGGGTGTCAATCATTATTTGACGCTCCTAGCTCACCGCTTGAAAGCCATGCAGCTTACCAAAGATGAAATTGTGGCACGCCTTAAACAAAGCATTGCCAATTCAAATTCTTATGTGATTCCTACGGATTTCAATTTTCTATTGCGCTCGGGGCGTTTAACAAAAGCAGCGGCCATCATTGGGGGTTTCTTAAAACTCAAACCGGTCTTAACACAAACGGCAGACCGCCGCCGCATCGATCGGTTTTCCATCTCCCGCACTTGGCCTTCTGCGATTAAAACAATTCTTGATGATTTGATTAAACGCGGTGTGGATTTCAAGCACAAGCTCTATGTGCTGCATGCCGATAACCCGGATGCGGTGCAACTTGCGAAACAGCTCATCCAACAGCGATGGCAACAGATTGAAGTTGAATCCTTCATGCTGGCCCCTTCCATGATTAGTCACGGTGGCCCGGGTTGCCTTGTGATTCAAAGTGTATTAAAAGATGAAACAGACATAAAAAATCTCCCCTAAGGGAGATTCTTTTTTTAGATATAATTAAAGGGATTCACATATTTCCCATTGACACGCACCGAGAAGTGCAAATGATTGCCGGTCGCATAACCGGTTGCACCCACACGGCCAATGGTTTGTCCAATGCTGACATACTGCCCAACACGGACCCCAATGCTTGACATGTGAGCGTATTCAGTCCGGAGACCGTTGCCATGGTCGATGACGACCATATTACCACCCATGCCATCCCAACCTGCCTTCACCACTTTACCGTCGGTGTAGGCCTTAATTGGCGTGCCACGCGGTGCTGATATATCGATACCATTATGGAAAGTGATTCTTTTAGTGAATGGATCGCGACGATTACCAAAGCCACTGCTTAAACGACCTACCACAACCCCAAAGTTGTTGCCACCTAAGCGGCGGAGGGTCGCCATCGTTCCGATACGCACGACACTGGTGACTGGTTCTTTCAAAGGAACTTCTTGAATAATTTCAACATCATCAGGATAACCGTTGCGATATGTGATGTTGTAAGTTACTTCTTTTTCACCTTCAACACCTGGCTTCACCACGACTCGTTGATTTCTAAATAAGGAATTGTCTTTGATGAACTCGGTCTCGTAGGCAACTTCTTCAATTTCAACCGTTTCCAAAGTCACGACAACATCAATGAATGGCACTTCCGATTCAATCATAATCTCATCGTTGGGCCAAATTTTCTCAACATCCAATTCCGGATTGTAGGTCATGATGGTTGCGATCGGGACGTTCTCACGTGCTGCAATCGCCCAAATGCTATCTCCGGGTTGCACCGTGTAATAGACCGCTTGGTCTTTTTTACGATGCAATTGATCGAAAATAACTTCCAATGAATTATAAACGTTGGTGGGTGTGACTACTTCTTCGATTTCAATTTTCGCATCAAACTCGACATTCAAAACAATGTCGTCAGCTTCAACATTCTTTAAAAATCGTTCTTTATAGGCACAGAAGGTTTGCTCAACCATCTTCTCGTCTTCAAAAATTCCCCAGACTTGACCATCAACGGTCACTTGATAACCAGTCAATGGTTTTGGAGCAGTCATGTTCATCACTGAGACAGAACTGATTGCTAATACAAGGGTTGCAACGGATGTTCCAAACACCGGTTTGCGGAGTTTCATCACTGCTTTCATCACTGATGAAAATGTTGCTAAAATCATCGATTTACTAAATTTCGTAAGTAGTTTCATAATGATACCAATAGGTAAATGTCACCCCCTGGCAAATAAACAATTCTTTTGCATTATAACAAACTTATCAAACAAGCTCAATAAAATTTGATGTATTTCACAAACTTCACATTTTATCCCATATTTGAAAACAAAAAAGCCAGCCTGATTAAAACAGACTGGCTCATGCATTTTATTTTGCCTTTTTCTCCTTGGACATGATGATTAACATCAAACCTAGAAGCAACAAGCTAAAGGCTGCCAAATGATAACTCGTGTCACCCATTTCTGGGATTTCAAGGATGTTTTCAACAGTGATTTGAATCACACCGTTTTCATCTTCGTCAATGACAATCTCAATGACAACATCCGGCAGTGAATAACCTTCAGGAGCTTTGCTTTCTTCTAAGGTATACACTCCAAATTCTAAGGCTTCAATGGCACCTAGACCATCTTCATCGGTCGTGAGGGTCCAGGTTTGCTTGGTTTTTGTATTGGTTAGAACAAATTCTGCCCCTGCTAATACTTTCTTAACATCTTTTGCATCCACTTTTAGCAGGACAAGCTTACTTAAGCCAAATGAATCGGTGTAATCATCTTCATCACCTAACTCTTCCCCTTCTTCATCCGTGTATTCCACAGACGCAGCGTTGAGTACTTTTCCAGCTTCCAAGTCTTTCTCCGTAATGACATACGTTGCTTCCATAACAAGTTTATCAAGGGGATCCAAGACAAGTGGCACGATGCTTGTGGCATCATAAGTTGCGATTACAACGTTTGATTTGTTGTAATGGGTGTAAACGATGTTGATGAGATCACTCATCATTGCATCATCAATCACGACATTGTGAGCAATCATGTTTCCAGTATTAATCGCTGTTAAAACATAATGGATTTCATCACCAACCGCACCAAAGTTTGTGAGTGCTTCTTGCGTACTTGTGGTAATCGTATTTGTCTTTTCAAATTCTAAATCATAGACTTGTTTGCCATCAATGTCAGCATCATCTTCATCATCGACTTTTTCACCTTCGTCATCTTCACCAGTGACACGTGCATGATTCAGCACTTTGCCAGCTTCAATGTCAGCTTGAGTGATAGTGTAGGATGCACGCGCTAAGAGCACATCCCCAACTTCAAGCACAATGTTGTTTGGATCGCTGATTGCGACACCGTTGATGGAGACATAGGTTAAATTGGAAACTAAATCATCCTCAATTTCAACCTTGTACAAGGCAACGTTTCCAATGTTGGTTGCAATGAATTCATAATGAACAACATCGCCAACATTTTCGAATTGACCACCATCAACGATTAACTTTTTAAGTTGAATGGCAGGCTGGCGTTCGCCTTCTTTTTCATCCTCATCTTCTTCTGTTTTAATCTTGTCATCTTCACGGTAAGTACCTTCGGCGTAGGCTTTATTTTCAACTAAACCTTCATCAATGTCAGCTTGCGTCACTGCGTACTGACCAACTAATTGGGCATAATCGCCAGCTTCTAAAGTAATCTCACCGTTTTTAACATCGGTTTCTTTAACAGTGCCATCGTCTTGATAAACAGTAATCTTAATGGAGCCATCCACAAAGTCAACCAACATCGCATCAATAATTTCAATGTCACGGATGGTCTCTTCACCTTTATTGGTTACTGTGATGGTGTAATCAATGAGGTCACCAACCCGAGTGAAGTACTCTTTATCTTCTTCCAAAGCACCTTCTTTATCAAGAATTAAGGTTTCTTGGTTAAAGACCGTAACTTCGACTTGTCTGTTGACGACCGTTTCACTATCAACGTCAATTTCAATAGGTTCCGCCAACACAACATAACCAGTTGGTGCATCTACTTCACGTAAGTAGTAAGTACGATACGTAAGATTTTCAAACTCATACGTGCCGTTTTCTGTCTCAAAACGTTCAACTAACTTTTCAACACCATTCACAAGATAGAAGAGTTCAAACTCAGCATCCATGCTGACTTCTGTATCTGCATCAATTTTATTAATAACAATGGATGCGCGTAATGCACTGGATGTTCCACCTGAGAAGGATGATTTACGAGCCGTTAGTTCCTCAGTCACCACTACTTCCTCTTCACCTAAGACATCGCCTGAAACACCGGCTGTGTTATTGATAGATCCTTGATCAACCACCACAATTGTGGAATAAACAATTTCAACAATGCTATCAATTTCTACATTGAATACTATTTTTAATTTAGCACCAATGCTACCATCAATTTCATTATCTTCAACGGTAATGGTGTAATCACCTTCATCAAAGTCAACGTTTGTGTCACCTTGTTTATAAGTCACACGAATACTATCTTCAATCAGAACAAGTCCTTTACTCATCTCATCAACAACTTCTGCACCATCAATCACGGACAAACTCTTATTGAGGACTAATTTCCACTCAAGTTCATCATCAATGAGAACATTGTTGTTTCCTGCCGGACGTTCTACTAATTCTGCTTTTTCAATAAATTTATCATAATCTTTGTAATCCAAGGTCGCTTTATATGGTAATGCTTCCCCTTCATCAATCGTGACGGTTGCATTATTTTCATACTTAGCGATGGATTCATTGGGTACCGTGCTCTTAAAGACCACAGCAACCGGTAGATTATAACCTTTTTCAAAGGTAATGGTAAACTCATTACCCGTTACACTAATAACATATGGATAATCATCTTCATCAATCTTATTTAGCAATGCTGTTGAGCCATTAGTTTTAATTTCATATTTATACAGCTCAATTGAATCTTCAAGAATTTCACCTGCGAATGCTAAGGTATCAGCAATCACCATTTCCTTATTGGAGTAATCTTGGTTTAAGTAATTGGTATATAATTCCCATTCAATGAGACGTTTGTAACCACTAACCCAACCAGCGTCATAGGTATCTTCATCAACTTCATGGATAAAGCGACCTAATTTTTTACCGTTAAACCATGCTGCTTCATTCAACTTGGTGCTTGCATTACGGTCAACATCAAATTCAGTACCTTTTACTCCGATTGCTTCAAAACTCGCCTTATTATTATAAGTACGATTTGTACTTGTGTTTGGATCAATGCCATCTTTTGGATCAAAGGATGTTTTAAATGTAATTTCAACCTTTGCATTGATAGGTAAACTAACATCTTTAAATTCTAGTACAAAACCATCTTTATAATCGCTAGAACCTTCTGTGTAGCCAACCGTGTAATCAGTGTCAATAGTTTTTCCAACACCGCCAATGGTTACCACAAAGCTATTCGTAACAAGGGTCATCCCTTTGTTTGGATAAGTATCAGTAATTTTTAGGGAGCTTAGCGCTTCTCGAATTGGATCAACTGTTAATTTCCATGTGATCGTCTTCGCGGCATAATCAATGCCTACAAATGACTTGGAAGCACTATTTTGAGCAGGTTTGCTGGTAGCGGTATCTTCAACATCCTCACCAACACCGGTGCCCGATAGTCCTGCTTTATTGACAAAACTCTCAGCTTCGAAATCTGTGATTTCAGTAATGTAGGTAACCTTATAAGTATTCGTGCCAACAATCCCCGTAATTGTAATTGGATTGTCAACATCAATATCACCAAAGTTAGCCGTATCATCATCTCCACTAATTTTTTCGATAGTTATACTACCATCAACAAATTTAAGCCCCTCAGGAATAACATCCCTTAGGGTCACATCACCTAGTGGATGGCCTGCTTCATTGACTAAAATTGTCCAAGTGATGGTTTTATCATCATAAGAAACATTAGATTTTTGAGATTTGCTTAAAATAGGATCACGCTTAATCTCAACTGTTGTTGAGGCTTCACCTTGTTCAACATCATCTTCAAACAAAGTTGCTTCATTTGTAAATGAGTTGTTTTCTTGGTAATCACCATCGTATTTTACTAAAGTACGATAAACAATTCGTACTGCATCACGACCGATGTCACCTAATTCAAAGGTAACGGTTTGGCCAGCAACGCTTGGATTTGCAATCGTCAGGGCGTCTTTAACAACCCAGACGTTATTTTCTAAAACTAATTTATTAACGGTAACGGAGCCATCAATTAATGATAAGCCAGACGGCATAATATCTTGCACGCTCGCATTATTGAGTTCATTAAGAGCTTGGTTAACATCAATGGTCCATTCTATTTCATGATCATTGATTTTTTTACCGCTTTTTTCAATAACATCACCGTAGCTCAAACCACTAATCGTAGCATCGGCATCGATGGTGTGTTCAACATCGTCATATTTAAATTGTGCTTCATTGGTAAACGTAGTCTTCTCACTTGTTATTTCGGTTTCAAACTCAATGCGATAACCTTGATAAACTTTGATGTCTTCAATATCAAATGAAAATTCATTGTCGACAATGGTTTAACTTGCATCAGCAACATCAACCGTGCCGCCAGTGACTGGTGTAATATCGCCTTTAATACCGATATCGAGCGATATTAATTTAACACTACCAGCAACTAGCGCTAACCCTTCAGGTAAAATATCTGTGAATTCACCCGAACGTGTGTCTTGATCTAAATTAAAGACATCAACAGTCCACACAATGCTTGATGGATTAATCTCAGAGTCAGGTTGACCCATCTTGCTAATGGCAGAGGCTGGCATTTTTTCCGGCTCAGCAATGATATCAAATTCTTTTTCCACAACGTCGTCAAACTCAATTTTTTGGCGCACGTTTTCCTCAAAGAATTCACTACTGAAATTCATTTCAAAGCCAAAATAACCTGCTTCGATATTTTTGTCCTTGATGGTCTCATCAAACACTAAGGTAACAATGTTTGTCCCATGATCAAAATGAAACGTTCCAACCTTAATGTCTTTACCCCGATATTCGACGATTAAATCATCATCAATATCCTGGGTTGATATAAACGCATCTGGAATTTTAACTTCCATGGTTCCCCCGTCTAAACCATGATTCAATAATTCGTATTTATACATTAAAACGACGTGTTTGTATTCATTGATGTCAATGACCATGTCATCAACAACATCTAAATAATCATCGGGGTAAGAATCTTCTTCTTTTCCAATCTTGAATTCATCCAATTCAATTTTAATTTTGGATTTTAATTCATCGCCATCCGCAATCACATGATTTTGGGTTGGCACGATTAATTGTAAGGCCAATAAAAAAACCATCATCATTGCGGTTATAAATTTCTTTCGCATACTCCCTCCATTTTACCACCATAAAAAGGTACATTTATATTATATATTCACAAACTTTTTTAATATACAACATTTAATAAGGCACTTTATGTTATAAGTGACATTTTACGATATATTATGGTTTTCGCTGTTTGCGATACTCACTTGGCGTCGCATTAAGCTTGTCTTTAAACAAACCATAGAAGAAACTTTTGTTTGTATAACCAACCTTTAAGGCAATCTTATCGATGTCTTCATCGGTTTCAATTAACAGCTGCATGGCCCTATTTAAGCGGACTTCCTTTAAATACTCACTAAAGGTTGAACCTGTCATTTCTTTAATTAAACGATTGAAATAATCCCGTGAAAATTTAAACTCCTTGCTTAAATCATTTAAATTCACGTCCATGAGGTGATATTCAATGTAACGTAGCACATCATGAAGCAAGCGTTGTTTGGCTTCATCCCGCTCAATGATGTTGATACGGCTTTCTTTATTCAATAAATATTTGTAGAGTCGATGGTAATAACCCATCACCAACAAGTCATAGCCAGGTTGTTTTTCTTGGAGTTCCCTTAAGGCACTCAATAAGTAAAATTCAAATTGCTGGGCTTCTTCGCTCAAATCCACAATGAAGTAACTGCCAAAATCCCCTTCATTCAACAAGGCTTTGCGAATGAAGCTTTTACTTTGCGATGCCAACGGGTACATTAAATTCCGAATAACGGCATCGTTCATGCCCAAAAATAAAACAATGGTATCTTGATCATCAAAACACTCACTGTGTAATAAACGTTTGTCCATCATCATCGCACTCTTTTCCGGAAGTATGATGAAATAGTCTTCGACTTTAATTTTTAACTCACCACGATACACATAACACAACTCGATGTGTGAATTGCGATGAAAGGGTGACGCTAAGCACTGATTGTCATAATGTTTGTAACTGAAATCTTCTTTTTTTAAGACATCGGCATAAGCTTCATCGTTGGTGGTCACCAGTTGAAATTCATGCGGGTCCTTATTTAAAAAGTTGAAAGCAAGCCTGGTATCTTGGGGATTGATGATCCAACGGGTAAAAAACAAAGTATCATTGAATGTCAATTCTTGATTAAACTGATATTTGATGTTTTCGCCAAGTTCAGTTTTATCCAATAAGTTTGGTTCAAAAGTTAATTCTTGTAAGTCTTCAAAATGATAAAGTACGTCCTTAAACATGCGTGGCCTCCTAAACTGTTATTACATGAATTATACCCTTTATTGCCATTAATTTGTTAAGTTTTCGCAAGAAAAAACCATTGATTAACAAATCAATGGCTGTTTTACTACCTTTTTGCGATTGCTTCCATTAACAGAGGTAGATAAATTGGTAGATCAGGTGGACGGCGACCCGATACGAGGTTACCATCAACAACGGCTGGTTCATTGACCCAATTCGCACCAGCGTGCATTAAATCATGTTTAATGCCCGGTGTGCTTGTCACTGTTTTTCCTTTGAGGATATCAGCGGATGAGAGAACCCAACCTGCGTGACAAATCATACCAATCACACGATCATGATCGTTCATGTATTTAACAAAATCAAGCACGTTGTCATAACGACGTAAACGATCCGGTGCCCAACCTCCAGGAACCAAAAGCGCATCGTATTGTGTGATGTCAACTTCATCAAAAGTTAAATCAATATCAACACTTAAGCCAAACTTACCACGATACGGTCTTTTTTCGATGGCAGCAGCTTCCACGGTCGCTCCCGCTTCTCTTAAGCGTAGCATCGGATAAAATAATTCCAGATCGTCGTAATCTTCAGAAACAATCGATAAAATACGTTTTCCTTTTAAATCCATAACGGCCCTCCTTTACTAGTACTGTAGCACAAAACTCTTTTGTTTTGTGAGATTTGCATTATGGCAACGTCGAATTTTGTCGCCTTGCATCATGATGTTTTTTTCGGTAAAATAAAGGAAAGAAATCGTTGCGTGGAAAATAGTAATCATCGATCCTTATGCAGAGAGAACTAATGGCTGGTGGAAATTAGGGATAAGCCGATGATGAATGGGTCCACAAGAGCAAGGTGAATTATAGTAGCTGCGCCGGAAGCTAACCGTTATCAGATAGCACGAATATGTTAGTATTCGATTGAGATGTCGATTAATTATCGATGAAATAGGATGGCACCGCAACAGCACCCATTGCTCCTAGAGGCATGGGTGCTTTTTGTAGATCATTGTGAAAGGAAATAAAATCATGAAAACAAAAGATCTTGTATTGGCCGCCCTCTTATTAGCTCTAGGACTTGTCCTCCATGGGGTCACGCCCCCCATTTTTGGTGGCGTCAAACCTGACTTTTTACTTGCGACCATGTTTATCGCAATCATCAGTCAACCCAAATTACCAAACACAATATTGATTGGCTTTGTGGCCGGCATCCTGGCAGCCATGACCACCGGCTTTCCTGGAGGTCAAATCCCTAACATCATTGATAAATTAGTTGCGGCACTGTTTACCTTGATGACTTTGAAAGTCTTATCTTGTAATTTGTCAACCTTTAAAGTAAGTGCGCTTGCTTTTGTCGGTACGATCGTGAGTGGGATTGCCTTTTTAGGCAGTGCCTTGATGATTGTTGGTTTACCTGCACCCTTTACGGCCTTGTTTGTTGCTGTTGTCCTTCCGGCAGCCATCGCAAACATTGTGGTAACCTTTGTCTTTTATAAAATATTTACACTGGTGCATAAACCGGAACCAACAAATGTCATCGTTAATTAGAAAGGGTCACTCACCCTTTCTTTTTTTGTAAGACATGGGATAAGCGACCCTCTGTATCATCTTTCATGCGCGCAAAGTTTTTGCGATGCATGACCATGCTGCTTAAGAGCACCAAGCTAGCAATCACCCCTTCCAAAGGGCCCACCTCGATGAAACTAATGACTGCAATTAAGCTCATGAGCACCATCGTTGATAAAGCAATATAATCGGTAATGTAGGTTAATAATAAAAGAAAGACAATTGAAATCACACCTAACATCGGTGACATGGCCAGCATCGCACCTAAATACGTTGCGGTACCCTTGCCACCTTTAAAGTGCATGTAAAATGGAAAGATATGACCCAACATGGCACTCACACCACTGATGTACAACAAGAGCGGTTGTGTTGATAGTGTCGCCTTAAATAGCCACTGCGTAATCAAAACTGCGAGCAGTCCTTTTAGCACATCCACAATCGCCACGGCAGCTCCAAGTTTAACACCAACCGAGCTTAAAGCATTGCTGGTGCCGGCGTTGCCATGGCCAAGCGTGCGAATATCAACTTTATAAAATATTTTCCCAAAGATGTAGGCAGCTTGGATATTCCCCAAAGCATAGCCGATCACAATTGTAATAAGTAATTCTTTCATAGTATCCCTCTTGCCAAGATTATAACAGTACCATCCCAAAAGACCAACATCTTAATTGTAAGTTCGTGATATAATATTTGCGTTGAGGTGACCTTATGCAAGCCTATCAAGATTTTGAAGTTGTTTTTGAAGCACTCCTCAATTTGCAACCTGTGATGTTTTTTGCCATGCACCCAACCTATTGTATTTTGGTTGATGGCCATGTCCTTGTGATTAATAAATTGAGTCACATCAAACTAAGCTTGGATGATTTTCAAAAATTGTATCAAGAAGAAGTGTTTTATCCCGTGCAACAACAAAGTGAATTTGAAGTTGACATTGAAAAAGATGAATTGTATTATACTTTACGATATAAATAAAAGGAGGATTTGATATGCCAGGATTTCATATGGGTGGCATACTTATATTGCCCTTATTATTAGGACTTATTATTGCTGCCTTTCCCTTGATAATTGGGATTTATGTTTACAATGATGCACAAAATCGAGGTATGAATGGTCTTTTATGGGCCTTGGTCGCAGCCTTGGTGCCTACTTTTTTTGGTTTACTCGCCTATTTGATTGTGCGTACGGAATACGCGAATTTGCGTTGTGCGGTCTGTGATTTCCCAATCAAAGATGACTACGTGTCATGTCCAAATTGTGGCGTGCACTTAAAAGCAACCTGTGAACATTGTCAAAACCCGATTCAACCACATTGGAAAGTGTGTCCGCATTGTTCAGAACGCATTGTTCAAACAAGCACCGTCCAAGTCCCCGTTGTCAAAAGCGATCGCTCGCTGATCAAATTGTTATTATTGCTGGTGGCCGTGCCCATATTATTGCTGCTGGTCTCCATGATTGTATTTGCAGTTCGTTATATTCGTTAAAAACAGATTAGTTTCAATATCTTTATTATTTTATCCTAACCCTATGATTTTCATCAAAAATAAAACCCCCTGGCTTTTTAAAAAACCAGGGGGTTTGTCTACGTCTGAAGACAACTTAGGTTGTCTTTTTAAATAACATCGCTTCTTGATAAGGTTGCGGGTCAATGTCTAACACCTCAAGTAAGGTAAAGGCAAATTCTGGAATCGTCGCAACGCCGCGGCTGGTGATGATGTTACCATCCACAACCACTTTATCTTCCACGTACTCTGACTTTAAGAAATTGCCATCTTCCACGCCTGGAAATGACGTGACACGTTTACCATTTAATAACCCTGCACGATCCAGCACCAAAGGTGCCGCACAAATCGCGGCAATCAACCTATCTTCTTTATTGTAACGTTGTAATATTTCAATCACACGCTCATTATTTAAAAGATTGTTTGTACCAGGTTGACCTCCTGGTAAGAAAATCATGTCGTAATTTGCAAGCTGGTTATCCCAAAGTTTATCGGTAACGACTTCAATGTCGTGCGAACCAACAACGTGTTTATCAAACACACCAATCAAATCCACATAGACGTCCGCTCTTCTTAAAATATCAACGGTCATTAACGCTTCGCTTTCTTCAAAGCCCGGCGCTAAATAACAAGCAACACGTTTCATAACTAAACCTCCTTTTCTTTATCAATTAACATCATTTTATCGATGATTTTGTCATGGTATTTACCAAGTGTAAAATGCGAAACAATGGCACCAATCAGCGCCATTAACATGTCGTTTTGTGTGTCCCACACATCGCCTTGCAACCCCAAAACATAGGATTGTGGCTTGTCGGCGATGATGGCTGCCCCGTATTCTAAAAATTCATAAAGGGCACTGCAACCCAGGACAACTAAAATAATAATCACAAGGCCCGCACGGTTGCGTTTTATGTAGCCTTTCCGTACAAACCATTCTTTAAAAATCATAAAGGGTACAAAGCCTTGAAAGAAATGCCCAACACGATCGTAATGATTACGTTGCCAATTAAAGGTTGTTTTCAAAGTCTCAAACAAGGGATTGGTCGTGTAGGTGTATTTGGCACCAACCAACAATAAGATGGCCCAAAACAAACCAAACATGTATAAATAGGTCGAAAACTGAAAACGTTTGTAGGTGAGCACAACCACAATCGTTGCGATTACAACCAATGATGTAAAGGCAAGCCATGCGAAAGTATCTTCATGATTAACATAAGACCATCCTAAAACAATAAAACCAATGAGTAAAAACAGCTTATTTGCTTTATGGTTCTGAAGCATAAGCCCACCTCACATCTATTATATAGCGATATTGATACTTACCGCAAATGAATGCTCATTTACGACCGATGAGTTCGGATACCTCTGCTTTTGTTGGGAGTGCTTCTTGCGCACCCACTTTCGTTGTGGTTAAGGCGCCCGTTGCGTTGGCAATTTTGATGGAACTCATCAAACAATGCCCTTTGGCAAGATTGGCCGCTAAGGCACCGCTGAAGGAATCACCTGCGGCGGTGGTATCAATAGCATTGACACGGTAACTTTCAACGCGTTGATCCATGCTGTCTGTTTTCACATAACAGCCTTTGTCACCTAAGGTAACCACCACATTTTTAACCCCTTGATCGCGCAATATTTGAGCGCCCTTATGCGTTTCAAGGGAACTCGCTAAACGCAAGAGTTCCGTTTCATTGGGCGTTAAGTAGGTAATCTTACTTAACAATTCACGACTTAGAGGTTGAGCTGGTGCGGGATTAAGTAACACATCGACCTTGGCCTGATGGGCAATCTCAGCAACCGCCTCCACTGTTTCAAGGGGAATCTCCAACTGCATCATCACCACATCCGCGGATTCAATGACATCCCGGTATTTCTCAATAATTTGTGGTGTCAGTTGTTGATTGGCACCCGGGTACACAACAATGGTGTTGCGCCCACTGTGGTCCACGTTGATGAGTGCGGTCCCTGTTGGAATTTCACAAAATTCAACGCAACTCACATCAATGCCCTTTTCTTGCATTTTTTCCACTAAGGCATGGCCGATGATATCATCCCCAACCATCCCGATCATTTTCACATTATCTGAAAAGATGGCGGCTGCCATGGCTTGATTGGCTCCTTTACCACCACCTGATAATTTAAAATCATGAGCTAACAATGTTTCTCCGACAACCGGCAATTTGTTCACAACTGCCGTGTAATCCATGTTGACACTACCGACTACGACAATATTTCCCATTATTTCACCTCGACTTATTGCATCTCTTTGTCTCATTATAACGCACAAAACCATGAAATTGGTTCAGTCCATGCATGTTTCGTTCGACAATTTTCAATTCGCATTTCTGCGTGCAAAACCAATTTTCTTAGCTTAATTATAGCACAAACCCACCACAACACGATGACTATGTTAATTTTTTATCAAACTTAGAGTACAAACCGCAGTTTGCCTTTCACCGGTGATATCTTATATAATCAAACAATGGGAGCTAACTATGATTGTATACCCGAATAATTACAAACATTACTTGAATGTCGTGGAGACCGAATTGGCGATTAAAGCGATTAAAGACATGTTCGAAACCGAACTTTCTTTAGCGCTTAATTTAATCCGAGTCAGTGCCCCGCTTTTTGTGGAAGCCGATTCAGGTTTTAATGATCAATTGGTCGGACAAGCACAACCCGTGCGGTTTTATAGTGATGATGTTGGGAAAACCTTGGAAATCGTACAATCGCTAGCCAAGTGGAAACGCTTCGCGCTCGCCCGCTATGATTTTAAGATCAACCAAGGTCTTTACACGGACATGAACGCCATTCGTAAGGACGAACAACTCGACAACATTCATTCCATTTTAGTCGATCAGTGGGATTGGGAATTAATCATTGAACCTCACGACCGTACTTTGGAAAAACTAAAAGACGTGGTACGCAAAATCTACGATGTGCTCTTGAAGGTGGAAGCCATGGTTGAAAAAACATTTGATCTGCAAGCTTCGCTGTCTAAAAACATCCACTTCATAACGAGCCAAGCGCTTTTGGATCGCTACCCGGATTTACCACAAAAAGAACGTGAAAAAGCTTACGCCAAACAACACGGCAGTGTGTTTGTTTTACAAATTGGTGATCGCCTCAGTCATGGTCAACCTCATGAAGAACGCGCGTTTGACTACGATGATTGGTCCCTCAATGGTGATTTACTCATCTATTACCCGTTGCTTGAAGATGTCATTGAATTATCTTCCATGGGGATTCGCGTCACCAAAACCGAACTGCTTTATCAAAGCAAACAAGCCAAGCAAGAAGCGCAATTGGCCCAAGCCTATCATCAAATGGTCTTAAAGGATCAACTACCAATCACGATCGGTGGTGGCATTGGTCAATCACGCATGTGTTTAATCTTGCTGAAAAAAGCACACATTGGTGAAGTGCAAGCGACCACATGGCCACAAACCATGGAGGCTGAAGCAAAAGCCAAAGGAATTTTCTTTCTCTAACCCTACCCTTGATTAAAAGGGTTCTTTTTTTGTTTTTTACTTGAAAGCTTGGAAAAGTTGCTATATAATGTTTGATGTCAAACATTATTTGAGGTGATACCATGCATGAATCCATTGGTAAAGAAGTCAAAATCTTATCCAATCTTATCAACCGTTACATTACAAACATGAGTAACTTTCAAAAAGCACAACAAGCGACGAGCTCCAACACCTGGATCATCGCTTATTTAATTAGAAACAAAGATCAGGATGTCTTTCAAAAAGACTTAGAAAAAGCCTTCTCCATCACGCGCTCCACGACTTCCAAAGTCATTAAACTCATGGAGCAAAAGGAACTGATTAAGCGTGAACCAGTCACTTATGATCGACGTTTGAAGAAGCTGATCTTAACCGATAAAGCCTATGAACTTTATCATCATGTGAAAGCTGAATACCAACAATTGGAAACCTTATTAACACAAAACATAAGCAAGGCTGATAAAAAGTTGCTTATTGATTTACTTAAACAACTACAAACCAACATGAAAGAAACAATGTGAGGTCATTATGTCATTATATCGAAAACTATTAAAATCTGTCCGTGAATATAAGAAACCAAGCTTACAAACGCCCATGTTTGTGGCCTTTGAGGTGGCCATCGAAGTTGGGATACCGTTTCTCATGGCTTCTTTGATTGACTTGGGCATCGATGATGGTAATTTAAACGTCATCCTCAAGTTAGGTCTCATACTTTTATTGGGGGCGCTCTTAAAAATTATCTTTGGAGCACTTGCGGGCCGCAGCGCAGCCCGGGCATCCGCTGGGTTTGCGAAAAACCTCCGGCATGATATCTTTTATAAAATCCAGGACTTTTCATTTTCTAATTTGGATAAATATTCGACGTCAAGTGTCATCACACGCGTGACTACCGACATCACCAACATTCAACATTCTTATCAAATGGTGATGCGCATGGCATCGCGGGCACCGATGATGTTGACTTTTTCGCTCTTTGCAGCCTTTCAGATCAACCATCGTTTGTCCCTTATCTTTTTGGTCATTATTCCCATTTTAGGAACCGGGCTTTACTTTATTGTCGTCAACGCCCATCCAATTTTCAGACGCGTGTTTCGTACCTATGACAAACTCAATCGCGTCGTGCAAGAAAACCTGCATGGCATCCGCGTGGTCAAATCCTTTGTCCGTGAAGATTATGAGGTGGAAAAATTCAGCGACATCTCCCAAGAAATTCATGATGACTTTGTCAAAGCTGAGAAAATCCTGTCGTTCAACATGCCACTCATGCAGTTATCGGTCTACTCCGCCATTATTTTATTAGCTTGGTTTGGAGCTCGCTTAATTGTTCTGAGCGGTTCAGATCCCGTTGCCGGATTAACAACAGGTCAACTCATGAGTCTCATAACCTACACCATGCAAATTCTCATGAGCTTAATGATGCTTTCCTTCGTGCTGGTGATGATTGTCATCTCACGGGCATCGGTGGAAAGGGTTGTGGAAATCCTTTCAGAAACAAGCGACCTTGTGAGTCCCAACCAGGGCATCACCCACCTTGAAGATGGATCCATTGAATTTAAAAACGTGTCCTTTGAATACCACGTTGAATCCGCAAAAAAGGTACTGGACAACATTAACTTTAAAATTGAAAGTGGCGCCACTGTGGGTGTGATTGGCGGCACCGGTTCTTCCAAAACCAGCCTTGTGCAACTGATTCCACGCCTTTACGATGCAACGGAAGGTGAAATCAAGGTTGGAAACCATAACGTGAAAAACTATGATTTAAAAACCTTGCGTGATCAAGTCGCCATGGTGCTGCAAAAGAACGTGCTTTTCGCAGGCACCATCAAAGAAAACTTACGATGGGGCGATGCTGATGCCAGCGATGTTGAGCTGATCGCTGCCGCAAAAATTGCGCAAGCCCACAATTTCATCATGAGTTTTCCCGATGGTTACGACCATATGATTGAACAAGGCGGTACCAACGTTTCCGGTGGTCAAAAACAACGGTTAACGATTGCGCGCGCCTTGTTGAAACAACCAAAAATATTAATCTTAGATGACTCCACAAGCGCCATTGACATGAAAACCGATGCCCAATTACGGGAAGCTTTTGCCAATGATATTCCCAACACCACAAAGATTATCATTGCGCAACGCATCGAATCCATTAAAGATGCGGATTTCATCATCGTCATGGACGACGGTAAAATTGATGGTCTCGGCAATCACGATGAATTGCTTGCCAACAACCTCATCTACCAAGAAGTGTATTATTCCCAACAGAAAGGAGATGCCTAAAATGACCCGCAGAGTTCCTGATAAAATTAAAGATCGACCTAAATTTAGTCACATAAAAAAAGAGACCTTGTTTCGGCTCTTGGATTACATTGGCCGCTTTAAGGTCCAACTCACAATCGTTGTCATCGCCATTATCATCAGTGCCGTTGCCAACGCATCGATCGCTGTCTTTTTAAAGATCTTGATTGATAACCACATTGCGCCTTTGCTTTTAGAAAGCAACCCGCAATTCGATGGTTTGCGCCGCGTGATTGGCGCGATGGCGACCCTCTTTGGGGTTGGCATCTTCAGTGGTTTTTTATACAACCGGATTATGGCAATCGTCTCGCAAGGGGTGCTCAAACAAATTCGTGATGAAGTGTTCACGGCCTTGCAACGTTTACCAATCAAATATTTTGATAGCAACAGTCATGGTGACATCATGAGTCATTTCACCAATGACATTGATACCCTACGGCAAATGATTTCACAAAGCTTGCCGCAAGTGTTCTCATCCACCATTACCGTGATTGCGGTCTTGATGGCCATGTTGTTTTTAAGTGTGTGGCTCACCTTGTTTGTCTTGGTGTTTGTTGTGATTGTGCTCTTTGTGGTACGTAAGATCGCAAGCCGCTCCGGCACCTTCTTTGTCAAACAACAACGTGCTTTAGGGGATGTTAACGGGTATGTGGAAGAAATGATCCACGGTCAAAAAGTGGTGAAAGTCTTTACTTACGAAGCGCGTTCCAAAGCAGTATTTAATGAAAAGAATGAACAGCTCGCCCACTTTGCAACCCAGGCCAACACTTACGCCAACATCTTGATGCCAATCATGAACAGTTTGGGCTACATCCAATACGTGCTCTTGGCACTGGTTGGTGGTACCTTGTCCGTGTATGGTCTGACTAACATTTCCCTCATGGGCGTGAGTCCCTTAACCCTGGGTGTCATCGCATCGTTTCTGCAATTATCGCGCAACTTCATTCAACCGATTGCCCAAGTTTCCCAACAACTCAACTCCGTGATTCTCGCACTGGCGGGTGCGGAACGTATCTTTGAGCTCTTGGATCAAGAACCAGAGTTCGACGATGGCTTTGTGAGCTTGGTCAACGTGCAAGAAGTTAATGGTGAACTGGTCATCTGTGAAGAATGCACCCAAAAATGGGCATGGAAGCACCCACGTCCCGATGGCACCTTCACCTTGATTCCACTGGCTGGGGATGTGCGCTTCTTTGATGTCGATTTCTCATACGATGACATTAATCTAGTCCTCAAGGACATTACCCTGTATGCGAAACCGGGTCAAAAAGTTGCACTGGTAGGGGCAACCGGCGCCGGTAAAACAACCATCACCAACTTGATTAATCGTTTTTATGATATTGCGGATGGGAAAATCCAATACGACACCATCAACATCAATAATATTAAAAAGAGTGATTTACGTCGTTCACTCGGAATGGTGTTGCAGGATGTCCACCTCTTCACGGGCAGTGTCATGGATAACATTCGTTACGGAAATTTAAACGCCACAGATGAGCAATGCATTGAAGCGGCAAAACTTGCCAATGCTCATGGTTTTATTTCTATGTTGCCCCAGGGTTATGACACCATCATCTCGGGCTCCATCGATGGCTTATCGCAAGGTCAGCGCCAATTAATTTCGATTGCGCGCGCTGCGGTTGCGAATCCACCGGTGATGATTTTGGATGAAGCGACTTCGTCCATTGACACCCGTACCGAAGCAATTGTCCAACAAGGCATGGACCAATTGATGGACGGCCGTACCGTCTTTGTGATTGCCCATCGTTTAAGTACCGTTAAAAATGCGAACGTCATCATGGTCATTGACCAGGGTCGCATCATTGAACGCGGTGATCATGACCAACTCTTAGCGGAGCAGGGTCATTACTATAAACTCTACACCGGAGAATTTGAATTAAGTTAACCAAGCGCATGCTTGGTTTTTTTAAGCACTTTGTTTGTATAAATCATGTTTATTCATACAATGAAGTTAAAAAGGAGAACCCCTATGAAACCACTGATTGGCGTGCATCATGTGACCGCAATCACCAGTGATGCAAAACGCATTTATGAATTTTATACCTATGTTTTGGGTATGCGTCTTGTGAAAAAAACCATCAATCAAGACGACATCAACACCTATCATCTCTACCTTGCCGATGATATCGGCAGTCCGGGTACCGTCATGACCTTCTTTGATTTTAAACATATTCAAGCGGCCCAAAAAGGATCCGATGCATTTACCAAAACCAGCTTTCGCGTACCCAGCGACGCGGCATTGCTTTATTATAAAAAACGCTTTGAGAAATACGATATTGAACATGGTGACATCACCACCCTCTTTGGAAAACAAGTCTTATTTTTCAATGACTTTGATAAGCAGGAATACTTTCTAATCTCTGATGCCTTGGATGCGGGTGTTGGAAGTGGCATCAGCTGGAAAAAAGGACCGGTGCCTAACGAATTTGCGATTACCGGCTTAGGCCCTGTCTACACACGCAGCAGCGATTTGCAAACCTTAAGCAACGTGCTAACAAACTTGCTCTCTTTTAAAAAAGTTGACCAAGCCGCGGATTTGCATTTGTTTGAAACCGGTGATGGTGGCAACGGCGCCAGCATCATCGTTGAACATGTCAACAATTACAGCCCCACCAGACAAGGCTACGGTGGCATTCATCATGTCGCATTTCGGGTTGCTGACAAGCACCATTTGGCGCAGTGGCGTGATCACTACAACACTCACAACATTCGCCATTCTAATTTGATTGATCGCTTTTATTTCCGTTCCCTTTATGCGCGCTTGTACCCAGGCTTACTCTTTGAGTTAGCCACCGATGGACCTGGCTTTATTGATGATGTGGAACACTATGACATCTTAGGAGAAACGCTCTCCTTACCGCAAGCCTTTGAACAACACCGCGCTTTGATTGAAACAACCCTTGAAGGATTTGACACCGTACGCTCCACCAAAGACTTCCCAAAAGAATATTTGTAATTTGTGATTGAACGCACTTTTACACACAAAGTCGCTTTCGCTTGAATTTCAAGAAAATTAAAATAAAATAAAAATTAGAGTAACAGAAACACCACTAAACAGTAGCATTTAGCGGTGTTTCTTGTTTTTAGATACCCCTTATAAATAAGACCTGTGAAAAGGTGTGATGATTGTGAGAAATGGTGCATTATGATATAAATGATGTGATACTATCAACTCAGTATCCGAAAGGTGGAATCCAACATTGCATGTTTCTTTTAGACGTCCATTGTTAATGCTTGTCTTTACCCTTTTGTTTTTTGTTTCATTATCCATTGGGGTTTCCAATGTTTCACTTACACATTTATTAAGTTGGGATGCCAAGAGTTGGCATGTCATCCTCACCAGCCGCCTGCCGCGTACCATAGCCATTGTGCTCTCGGCAAGTGGTTTAAGTGTTGCCGGACTCATCATGCAGTCGATTGGGCAAAATAATTTCATTTCGCCCTCCATCATTGGCTCCAGTGATGCGGCATTGCTAGGGGTACTGGTTGCCTTTTTATGGTTAGGGCAGGCCCCAATGCTCATTAAGTTGTCACTCGCTTTTGGCTTCGCCTTAGTAAGTAGCCTCATCTTCATGAACTTGTTACAAAAAATAAAATTAAAAGACACCATTTACGTGCCCTTGATGGGCATGATGTATGGCTCCATCATTGGTGCCTTGAGTACTTTCATTGCGCATCGTTTTGATGCCTTGCAGGTCTTAAGTTCCATCAACCTTGGCAGCTACGCCAACATCACCAGTGGTCGCTATGAGCTCTTGTGGATTATCATCATCCCGCTGCTTGGTGCTTATGTGTATGCCTCGGCCTTTAGCTTGGCGCGTTTAGGCAGTGATTTTGCGATTAACTTGGGTGTCAACTACAAGCGCATTGTCTTGATTGGTTTGATTATTGTCGCAATTGTGGCCGCCGCCACCTACGTCATTGTCGGTCCGCTGCCGTTTGTGGGACTTGTGATTCCCAACATCATCAGCATGCTTTACGGTGATAATTTGAAACGTTCGATTTTGGATTTAATTTTATTTGGTTCCATCTATGTGCTTTTTAACGACATCTTAAGCCGCCTCATTATTTTCCCTTATGAAATTTCTGTAAGCTTTATGATGGGTATTACCGGATCCTTGATCTTTATTTACCTCATCTTAAAACGAGGCCGCTATGCGCAGACTTAAACTCAAGCACCCGAAAACCATCATTGTGGGGTTGACCTTACTTGTGATGATTATGTATGTGTTTGTCTGGTATTTCACCCATGGCTATGAAAGCGTGTCTCAGGCTGTCTTTGTACGCATCACGACACGGCGCACCATGCACTTAATTGCCATGGTCATCAGCGCCACCCTCATTGCGTTAAGCAGCCTCACCTTTCAAACCATTACCCACAACCGTATTTTAACGCCCAGCATCTTAGGGTTTGACAGCATCTTTCTGGCGGTACAAACCTTGTTGATTTATTTTTTAAGCAGTCAATCGCTTTTAATCAGCAACCCTCTTATTAATTTCATGGTTACCAGTCTCATGATGATTATCATCAGTGTCGGCATCTACCAACCGCTCTTGCGGCGCTTTGAAAACAACCTGGCTTTGTTGTTGCTGTTTGGCATCATCGTGGCGACGGGGCTGCGAAGTTTCATCAGCTTTGTGCAAACGATGCTCGATCCCAACGAGTTTCAATCCTTAGCCATGCTCAGTAACGTCACCATCAACAACATGAATCTTAACTTAATCGGAATCATCAGTCCCTTGATGGTCGTGATTATCGTCTTGTTTGCCCGCTTGCATCATGACTTTGATGTCATGGCTCTGGGCCGTTCCCATGCGATTGGCTTGGGCTTGCATTACGATCGCCTGCAAAGCTATGCCTTGATTCTAATTTCGCTGTCAATGGCGATTGCGACCGCGCTGGTGGGCCCCCTGTCCTTTTTAGGACTCATGGCCATCAACGCATCGCGGGAGCTCTTAAAAACCTTCAAACATGGCAGTTTGATGGTGTTTGGGAGTTTGGTTGGCGTTATCTTGTTGGTGGGTGGCCAACTGATTGTGGAACTTACCGGATTTGTGAGTTCCGTAAGTGTGTTTATTAATTTATTTGGAGGAGTGTACATCTTGTACTTGATTATAAAGGAGAGTTATTTATGATTCGCATCTCGAAGCTATCCCAAGCCTATGGGGAAAAAACCATTCTAAAAGATATTAATCTTAACATTCAAGACCATAAGATTACCGCCTTAATCGGTGCAAACGGTGCCGGTAAATCAACCTTAGTCGGTGTGATTTCACGGCTGCTTAAACCACTGGCGGGTGAGATTTTTATTGATGATATCGACATTGCGACCTTATCATCCACTGAAATCGCAAAGAAATTGAGTGTCTTAAAACAATCCAACCCTGTGAACGTGAATTTGAATGTGCGGGATTTGGTTGCTTTTGGCCGTTATCCTCATTCCAAGGGCTTTCTCAAAACCAAAGACCACCAAAAAATCAACGAAGCCTTAGCCTTCATGGATCTGGAAGCCATTGAAAATCAAGCCCTGCACCAATTAAGTGGTGGGCAGCGTCAACGGGCCTTCATCGCTATGATTTTAGCGCAAGACAGCGATTATATCTTTTTGGATGAACCACTCAATAACTTAGACATGCGTTACGCGGTCGAGATGATGACCATCCTCGAACGCCTCGTAAAAGAACTCAAGAAAACCGTGGTCGTTGTCATTCATGACATCAACATTGCGGCGGCCTTTGCCAATCATATCGTCGCCATGAAAGATGGCACGATCGCCTATGAGGGCGATGTGGATGAAATCATTGATAAAGGCGTGCTTGACCATGTCTTTGATCATGATTTCTGCATCCAATGTGTCAACGGTCAAAAGATTTGTTTATATAAAACGCCAGAAGGCATTCAAAGGACGCTGGTATGAGACGTTTATTGATTCTACTAAGCGCGGTTTTGTTGCTCAGTGCTTGTCAGCCGGTGTCACAAGCTCCACTTCATCATGAAACAATCAGCATCACAGATAGCTTCGGCAGCCGTCAGGTTCAAGTTAACCCCAAACGGGTCGCCATCTTTAGCATGGACATCCTTGATATCATCGACACCATCGGTTTGGAGCACTTTGAAATCGACTTGTTGGGCTTACCCCAAGAAAGTGTGCCCGCTAATTTAAAGCAATACAAGGACAAGGCTTATAAAAATGTTGGCACCTTGTTTGAAGTCAATTACGATGCTATGGATCTCTTTGATCCACAACTCATTATTTTAAGTGGGCGCTTGTTGCCTTTGGCAAAGGAGCTACAAAGCAAATACCCTGATGCGGACATCCTGGATGTGAGCTTACCTGATTATTCTTTAAAAAATGGTTTAGTTCAAAACGTGAATAACCTCGCTCAGATTTTTCCGCAAGTCAGCGAACGGTTGCATGCCAACCTGGAAGTCATCCTGCAAGCGATGGCTGACATCGCCCACCACACCCAGGAGATTGAAGCACTCTTTTTACTGGTGAATGCCAATACCATCTCCTACTACGGGCCCAAGGGCCGCTTTGGAGTTGTCTACAATGAATTCAACTACACACCCGCCGATCACAAGGACGATGAAGGCGGTACCCATGGTAAGAGTGTTTCCTTTGAATACGTGCTTGAAATTGATCCGGATGTCATCTTCCTTATGGATCGGGGCGCTTCAATTGGTGATCAGGCAACCTTAGATGATGTGAAGAACAACGACGTCATCAAACAAACACAAGCCGCCCAACATGGGGCAATCTATAGCTTAGATCCGATTGCCTGGTACATTACCACCGGGGGCTTTCAAGCAAGCATGACGATGATTCACGACATGCAACAAGCTCTTGATGAACCCATCCACATTCCAAATTTACCCTAAGTCATCAAACGATGACTTTTTTTGTGTATAATATGACATAAAGGAGTCTTATGTTCAAAAAAACTACCACCGCCGAGCTTGAGGCGGTCATACGCCTTTATCAACAAGCCATCGCTTATTTTAAAACAAACAAGGTTGATCAATGGCAAGTCCATGCCCCAGGTAGACAAAGTTTACACGCAGACATGGCAGCCGATCAAAGTTTTGTCTATGTTGAGGATGGCCAAGTGCGTGGCAGTGTCGCCCTTATTTTAGGGGGCGAACCGGATTATCATGTGATTGAAGGAGCCTGGCTTGCTGCGGGTCCGTATTTAACCATGCATCGGGTTGTCGTTGATGAAAACCACAAGGGCAAAGGCATCGCGCAAGTTATGATGCAGCATGCCATTGACTATGGAAAAGCCCATGGATGTCACTCGATTCGGATTGACACGCATCAAGATAACCAGGCCATGCGCCGCTTTTTAGAAAAGGCGGGTTTCCAATACTGTGGCATTGTCTATGTGCATGGCACCTTAAGGCGCCTTGCTTATCAGAAAGTCTTCTATGAAACAAATACAAAAACAACTTAAAAAAATCAAATTTAAGAAACCTTGGATGAACCTCTTGTGGTTGCTGGTCATTTATCTGCTTTTTCATTTTCTTATTAATCCCTACTTGTTTCCAGCGCAAGTTAACGTTGACTTGGTGCGCTGCATCGATGGTGACACGACCGTCTTTAAGGTTCACAACAAAGAAGAAACAGTACGTTTGTTGGTGGTTGACACCCCGGAGCGCGGCGAACCCTTTTCAAAGAAAGCCACAACCTTTGTGTGTGATTTGTATAAACAAGCCGACACGATCCTGCTTGAATATGACCCCAAAGCAAACCGTGATAAATACCAGCGGCTCTTGGCGTGGATTTGGGTCGATGATGTCTTGATTCAAGAACACCTCTTAAAAGGCGGTTACGCTAAGATTGCTTACGTCTACGATGATTACAAGCACACGGATTACCTGTATCAATTTGAAGCGGAAGCCAAAGCAAAAAAACTCCGGATTTGGAGTTTACCCTAAGCCTTAATCAAGGCTTTTTTTAGGGCACTTTCGTTGATGGGCCTCATCATTGTTTCTATAATGGTTGAGGAACTTACGAAAGTAAGTAAACATGAGCAAAACAAAATTAGCTATTATATATTACAGTTCATACGGCACCAACACCCAAATGATCAACTGGGCAAAGGAAATGGCCGAAAGTTTAAACAGTGAGGTGCGGGTGCGGCAAGTCCAAGAACTGGCACCTGAAGCTGTGGTGAATGGTCAACCTGCTTGGAAGGCCAACGTCGCAGCAACCAAAGATATTCCTTTGGCAACCAGCGATGACTTGGTGTGGGCCGATGCCATCCTCTTTAGCATGCCAACCCGCTTTGGCAACATGCCCTCGCAAATGAAACAATTCATCGACATACAAGGACCCATCTGGGCGCAAGGCAAACTCACCAACAAATTTGTGAGTGCCATGACCTCCGCCCAAAACATCAACGGTGGCCAAGAAGCAACCTTACTGAACTTCTACACAACCATTTTTCATTGGGGTGCCTTTGTGGTCACACCCGATGTCTTAGATCCTGCCTTTTACCAAGCCGGTGGTAACCCTTATGGAACCTCGGTCACCATCAACCGTGAGGGTGACATGCTTGATGATGTCAAGGGTGCGGTGCAATCGCAAACCAAACGTTTGATTGAGGTCGCTACCCAGTTTAATAACTAGCACAAAAAAACACGCAGCGCTTGCTGCGTGTTATTTTTTTATTTTGGCACACTTTCCCAATCCGCAAGGAAACGTTCAATGCCAGCATCCGTTAACTTGTGTTCACTCATCTTCACAATCACGGGATATGGAATCGTGGCGATATCGGCACCCGCTTTCGCTACCAATAACACATGGTAAGGGTTACGAATGCTTGCCGCGATAATTTCCGTGTCGATGTCATGCAACATGAAAATATCAACGATGTCATTGACCAGGGCCACCCCATCTTCACCGATATCCTCCAATCGTCCTAAAAACGGAGACACATAGGTTGCGCCGGCCCGCGCAGCTAGTAGCGCTTGGGTGGCACTAAAGACAAGCGTCACGTTGGTTTTAATATCCAGCGCACTTAAGACCTTAGTCGCTTTTAACCCTTCCAGGGTCATTGGTATCTTAATGACGATGTTGGGATGAATCTTAACGAGTTCCTTTGCTTCTTTTACCATGCCATCCGCTTCTAAACTGATTACTTCGGCACTGATTGGACCATCAACGATGGCTGTGATTTCCTGCACGACTTCTTTAAAGTCGCGATTTTCTTTCGCAATCAACGAAGGATTCGTGGTCACCCCACTGATCACACCTAAATCATTTGCTTTTCTAATGTCATCAACATTAGCTGTATCTATAAATAACTTCATATCTCGTCCTTTCTATTATTTATATCAAAGCCTTGGGCTTGAATAACTGATAATATGGCATCGCGTTTTTGATTAACCGATGCATTTTTCTTTTTTAAACGTGTCACAAAGTCAACCCCTGGTTGATTGGGAGCACGCAAGTCTACATACCCCTTCAGCGCTTCATTAAAGCTTTGTAATGCCTCTTTGTAGTTGGATTGATGTTGATACTCATTGACAAAAACCCGCTCTACTAGCGGCATTTTAGGCTTTATGGCCGGGATTTGTTTTGGATGACCAATTCCTAAGGCTAAGATGGGCATGGTCAACTGCGGTAAGGCAAACATATCGATCAGGGCTTGTGGATCATTTAAGACACCCCCAATGTACAAGGTCCCCAAATCAAGGGCCTCTGCCCCACTCACCATGCTTTGGGCACCAATCAAGGCGTCACTGAAGCCTTGAAAAAAGACAGTCATTGAATCCAAGGTCGTGTCCATAACACCGTGTTGATTTAAAATTGCTGTGTTGCGATGGGCATCCACCACAAACAAAACTAAAAATGGAATGTCGCGCACGTAGTCTTGCCTCGCAATCGCCGCTAACTTATCTTTCTTGATGGGATCATCGACGATGATCATGGAGTAGCTTTGTAAACCATTGGATGTGGCACTCGCATTTGCCACCTGCAGCAACACATCGATGATTTCCGCATCGAGTGGTTCGTCTTTGTAATGACGAATCGAGCGATGATTCAGTTGTTTTTTAATCATATCGACATCTTTCATTTGCATCACCTATCTAATTATATCACATAAAAAAACGGTCTTACGACCGTTAGTTTTTATGGAAACATGGTGATGACACTTGGATAAAAAGTATCATCGATGTACTGTTTAATCTTATCCGAAGTGAGTGCTTCAATCAGAACTTTTGTCTTTTCATCGTCTTCTTTTCCAACTTGCACCGCCAGCACATTCGCATAGGTTTGCGCGGCATCAGACTGGATGTCTTCCGTAAGCAAGACACCCTCGGTAATCCCCGCACTGAGTGCGTAGTTACCGTTAATAATCGCAAAGTCCACGTCCTCTAGGGCTTGTGACAATAAAGCAGCTTCCATCTCTACAAACTCAACATTGTATGGATTATCAACGACATTAAGGGGCGTCACATCTTCGATATTCGCCTCCAGCTTAATGACATCGTTATCTTCCAACAAACGCAGGGCCCGGGCTTCATTGCTTGGATCATTCGGAATCGCTATGGTGATTCCCTCTTGATATAATCCATCCACACTATTTGATTTTCCCCCATACAGGCCCAAAGGTTCAAAGTGAATTTGAACCACAGAAGCTAAATTGGTTCCGTGTTTTTCGTTAAAATCAATTAAATAAGGTAGATGTTGAAAGTAGTTAGCATCCAAATCACCGGCATCCAACACGGTATTAGGCATGACAAAGTCGGTAAATTCCACAATCTTAAGGGTGTAACCTAAAGCTTCAACTTCCGACTGCGCTTGTTCTAAAATCAAGGCATGCGGAGTTGGGGATGCGCCCACCACAATTTCTTTTTTATCCGCTTCAACCTTTGGTGCGCATCCTACTAAGACGAAAATGCTGATCAGTAAAATAATTAATCTTTTCATTTCTTTCTCCTTAAACGCGGCGCTTATCGATGCGATCCGCAATTATATTAAATAATGTTTGAACGACTTGCACCATCACAATCATGATGATGATGGTCATAAACATGACATTATGTTCGCCACGATGCAGCCCGTAGCGAATGGCGATATCCCCCAACCCGCCACCACCTACGACACCGGCCATGGCGGCATAGCCAACCAAGGTAATCATCGTGAGTGACAGTGATCGAATTAAATTCGGAAGTGCTTCGACCAAATACACTTTTAAAATAATTTGTAATGGGGTTGCCCCCATCGTAATCGCTGCTTTAATAAGCAGATCATCCACCTCCAAAAGTGCTGATTCAACCACGCGTGCCACAAAGGGAATCGCCCCAACGGATAGCGCAAAGATGGACGCTTGAACACCGTATCCCTTGCCAACAATAATACGTATCAGCGGCAACAAAGCGATGATTAAGATAATAAAGGGAATTGAACGGACAATGTTGATAATCCAAGCGAGAATTTTCTCCCCAAGTGGAAAAGGTGCAATGTTGTCCTTTTTCCAGATTGTCAACAAGATTCCTAAGGGCAAACCTCCTAAACTCGCAAAGAAAGTGGAAGTGAGCACAATCTTAATGGTATCTAAAGTGCCAGTCCATAAGAGTTGTTTCATAAAGCCTCCACATGATGGGCAAGCAAGTCGATGGTCGTTGGATGACTGGGTGTGTTAAACACCACATCCACATCTCCCTGTTCCACAAAGTGACCCTCATCCATAACAATCACGCGATCACAGACTGATCGAATCACTGAGAGTTCATGCGTGATGATAATAATGGTTAATTGCGTTTTTCGATGAATTTCTTTAAGTAAATCTAAAATGGATTTGGTGGTCACACCATCCAGGGAACTTGTCGGTTCATCACACAATAAGATTTTGGGTGATGATGCCAAAGCGCGTGCGATTGCCACGCGTTGCTTTTGTCCGCCTGACAATTGACTAGGATAAGCTTGTGCCTTGTCTTGAATCCCCACAAGTTGCAACAAGTCCAGCACTTTCTTTTCAATCACATCTTTGGGGGTATGCGTTAATTCCAAAGGAAAGGCAATGTTATCAAAAACATTTTTCTGTTGCAGCAGTTGATAACCTTGAAACACAATTCCAAGTTGACGGCGCATGGCTAAGAGCTCTTTACCACGCAGTTGAAAGAGATCAACATCGTCCAGATAAATTGTCCCTTCATCGGGCTGTTCAATCAAACTCAATTGCCGAATCAGTGTCGATTTACCCGCACCACTAAAGCCAATGATTCCTACAAATTCACCATCATCAATGGTCGCACTCACGTTGTTGAGTGCAATTAAGCGATTCCCATTGTTGCCATAACTTTTTGTAACATTTCTAATTTCAATCATAATACCCTCCAAAAAACAAAAACTCCCATCCATCAAGGACGAGAGTGCTCGTGTTACCACCTTAGTTTGTTTAACCATCACTGATTAAACCTCTTCAAGTACGCCTATCGCTAGGTTATACTCTATCGCGTTAACGGGCGAAACCGTCATAGCCTAAGGGAATTCCCCTCGGTATGCAACTCCAAGACCATTGTTCAACAGCTTCCATTTCCCCTTTTCCACCAACCGGGTTCTCTGTAAAACTTTCACCGTTTACTTCTTCTTTTCATCGTCTTTCAATTACTAATCATTGTATCATGTTCTTTTGCATTGTCAATCATTTGCCGATGATTATTTCAAAAATAAAACCGCAGCCACAGCCTGCTTTGTGTTCAATTTCTAGACAAATTAAATAAGGCCTTCAACCAATCAAAACAAATTCGAGCATGAAAAAAAGACCCAGCGGTCTTCTTTTCAGTTCAAGTTTTAGTTATCGGCCACGATAGAATATTTGAACCCAACGATACCGGCCATCATCACCTTTGGTGATGGCAACGGCAATTTCCTGAAATTCAGGCTTCAATATATTAGCACGGTGACCATCTGAGTTCATCCATGCTGTCACAACCGCTTCTGGACTGCGATAACCTGCCGCCAAATTTTCACCAATGTTGGCGTATTTAAGGTTACCAAACACAGTAAAGAAACGTGATCCATCTGGTCGCGTGTGCGAGAATTTTGTTATGATTTCTTGGGCACGAATTTTAGCTCCTGCCTCTAATGATTGATTGTATGTCAGCGCAGGTAATCCTGCTTTTCCTCTTTCAATGTTGGTTAACCGAACGACTTCTTGCACCCATGCTGGCGCAACTTCATCTTGGACGACCGGTGCTGGGGTTGGCTCCGGTTGTGGTGTCGGTTCCGGTTGTGGGGTTGGCTGAGGCGCTGGTTCAGGCACAGGTTCGGGAGCAGGTGTTGGCTCACTGGCCGTTGTTTCACCTTCAACCTTAGGCTGTTCTTTCTTCTCTTCTGTTTTAGAAACAGGCGCCGCCTTGGGTTTTTCTTCTTTTTTTACTTTCGGTTTCGATTCCACTTTTTCAACTTTCGGTGTGGACTCTTTTTTAATTGTTTCTACTTTTGGTTTTTCAACAGCTTCCGCTTCTTGTTTATCGGTGTTACTAAAGAACACTGTAACAAATAATTCGGTTTCGTTAGGATCAACTTTAGGCTGCTCAATCGCAACCGTCGGTTTGGGTTGATTCGGAATTGTTTCAATGATTTGATTTTGTGGCCGGATTACACTTAACAATCCAAAGACTAATAAGGAAACAGTTAGTGTAATAAAAGAGTTCTTGAACATGAACGTCTCCTTCTACCCAACTGTTCTTCAAAATGCAAAAAAGAACAGTTTCTTTGGGAACTGGCTATCTCATAAATGAGACCCTATAGTTTTGCGTCCTACGCTCGCGCGTAGTTTGCCTTTATCAGTAAATTGTTCTTATCCTGATAGGATGCATCGAAACAAAAAAGAACACATCTTTGGAAACTGGCTGTCTCGCTTGAGACCCTATAGTTTTGCGTCCTACGCTCACGCGTAGTTTGCCTTTATCAGTATAAGTTCTTACTTACATGATACTTATTCAGTTTTCAAAAGTAAGGAGATTTCCTTACAACTTAATATATAACACAATACTTCAAGCATTTCAACAAATTCACGTGAAATTCACATAAAAAAAAGGTTGTAGCAATTAAACTACAACCTTTTGCCTATCATGGCCGATAGGATTTAATAAACTTCCTCTTCTTCTTTTTTAGAAAATAATACTGCCAATAGACCAAGGAAGAATAAGATGAAACCATACTTCGTGTTATTTGTATCACTCATTTCTGGAATTTCAGGTTCTTCGTCGGAATCACCTAATACTTCACCCCACTCAGCATACACGGTAACGTTGCGTGCTGGCATGGATGCAAACTCATCAAACTCATTTTCTAAGTCTTCATCCGCGAACCAACCTATGAACTCGAATCCCTCGACTGATGGGATGACTGGAGTTAGCGCATC
>LSQX01033429.1_pt1 | contig 36915 bp, 58 predicted proteins | sample 654561 | NCBI WGS metagenome assembly LSQX01 (sample SAMN04489861, study PRJNA283612) | anaerobic digester metagenome | isolation source: 4 biogas reactors fed with cattle manure at either 37C or 55C with and... | place: Denmark: Kongens Lyngby | collected 2014 | reverse complement strand
TAGGTATTCAATTATGTTTTGGTTTGAGCGTCCAAAGTAATGATAGGCCTTTACCCCACCGAAAATTAAAATCCCAATTATTAGAATAGTTAGTAGTTTCTTCCAGTCCATTTCTTAATCAGCTCCCATAATCTCACTGGCAGGACGGTGATTACTTCCCACCAAAAATTAATAAAATCCATAAAATTAAACACCACATAAACCGCACTCAATATTAACCAAATATAGAATATTATTTTCATATTTTACTCCTTAAATATTATTTTAAATGGAAAATAAACATTATCGTATTTTATAGTTATGCTTCGTTGATAGTCTCCTTTAGAGTTACAGCTAATACAATTATCCAATCCGTAAAGATTATCAAATTTCACCACTTGACAGGGACAGCTCCAACTCATTTTTTTAGGGTCGAGATTTAACCTGCATCCTTCTTTATTATACCCTGCCACCTCGAAACAAGCAAAGGTTTCATAAGTGGTAATGACTTGGCTTTTACGGATTTCGTTATACTTATAGAACACTTTTAAAGTTGTTAATTCATTGTCTATCGGAACTTCAGGTTTTTCTGATTGATTAGACTTCTTTGGTAGTTTTATTAGTAGTAAGACTAATAAAATCAAGAGTCCTAATATCATCATTTGATAATCTCCCTTCTGATTTTAGTTTTAATAAGAATTTATATAAGTCATTAAGTCCTTGTGAATAATAATAATTCTGATTAACATACCAATACTTGCTCGGTGCAGGGTTCATAAAGTCCTTATGGATATGTCGCTGGTATATCCCCGTTCTGCCTTCCTTAGTGAATTGTTCAATCTTGAAGGCTACTTCGATAGGTTTCATTCCTACTACCGTAAAATCAACAGCGTGTCCTATGTTATTAGCGTCAATCAAGTGTGGAGAATTATACGCACCACCTACGATTCTATTGTAGTGTGGACACCTCGCCCCACTGGTAATAATCACCCTACGCCCCAAGAAACTTTCAAAGTCATCTATAAACTTAATTAATTTATTAGATAGTTTAGTCCCCTTACAATGGTAGCAAGGACATCTTCCTTCTTTACTTCTGTCCATTTTTTCTTTTCCTCATTGCTGTGGCTACTTTATCAGCCAACAAAATTCCTATCAAGGTAGATAATATCCCAAACTGTAAAGTCAGTAAACTCACCCAGCCTGTGCTGATTTCTTTACCCTTAATAAACGATACAATAGTTATTAAAGTCTCGATTGAGATAATGATTATAAAATAAATCAATAAATGTTTTTTAAGTTTTTCTGTGTTCATGCTCCCCTCTTAAATCTGTCGTAGTAACTGTTAATAAACAGAAACCCTACCATAGTTCCGAATATCCCAAAAAACCAAGTATTTAGTGTGGTAATCCTATGCATAGAGTCTTCTAATTTATCAGCCTGATGTTCTACTTCGGTAACTCTCTTGTCCAATAACAGAAGCTCATCACCTAAATCTTTAGAGGTTTTTTTAAGGTCTTCGATACCTGACTTAATATACTTAATGTCAACTCTTAACTCAGTTAGTAACTTATCGAATGTTCCGTCTTGGGCGTATCCAGCCTCAAAAACCACCATAATCAAAAACAATCCTACTAAAAGCCAACAAGTTTTTTTCATATTTGCTCCTTTCAACCCCAGATAAATCTATACTTAACTATCTTCCCGTCTGGAGTTAATATTTCGTATTTTTTTAATCTTTTATAGTAACTCCTTCCTATGTCTTCGAAGTCGCCTTCAACATAGTATAAATTCTTATTATCAAACACTCCCCATTTATTTTCTTCTTTAAAAAATGCCATAGCATGAGCCGAGTAACCTCTTGAGTTACGGCCAGCAAACACTCCAAAGTAGGCTTCTTTTTTTAAGATATACTTAAGTATCCAAGAATTAAATCTTGCTATGTCATCACAATCGTATATTTTAGAATTTAGTGTTTCTTCGGGTGTGTTCCATTTGTCTCCAAATATCCCTGGCGGGTCGGATTGATAAGTAAAATCTTTGGTGATTTTCTTTAAATCGGACAAAGTTTTGATTTTACTTACTTTACTTAAGAACTCTTCCGAAGGAACGAATTTTCTCCATTTAAAAATTGAATAGCACATTATTTCACACTCCTTGCCAATTCGATAAATTTACTTCCAATCTTGATTAAAGTCAAACTGTCGTTCTCGTCAAAAGTCATAACACTGGAAAGTATAAAAGTCGTGCTTGGGCTCATGGTAGAAGGTATTGTTCCAGCCCCGCCGATTATAGTTATTATCCCACTTCCACTAATAGAGGTTATTTCGGTGGCTTGGGTGTTTTGGCCAGTGATAAATATTTCCCCTAATCGTGTATCTATCGAGGTAGCGTCGGGCTCGAGTGTATAAATTATCTTATCTGGCTTATACAGAAACGCTTGTTCTATATTAGAATGTGTTACTGATTCTAATCCCCTTATATTAGTTCCTTTGGCACTTACCATTGTTCCCCCTGACCCTTTGCCCACGAAGTAAGCACCACTAAACACCGCTCCCCCTTGATTAAGGTCAAACAAGTATGACGCTACACTGCTCCCCTCTACTGCTCCATAAGTATAAGAAATGTCAAGTATGCTGTTGGTGGCCGTTATTATAGTATTTGATATATCTATATATACATCTGAGAATTCTAAATAACTATTGTTTAATTCACAGAAACTCCCTTTACTGTCTTTTGAGATTATATCTTCGAGTTCAATATAACTGTTATCGGCTACGCACACATTTTCTATGCTCTTAAATCCCAGTCCATAAAAATCGCCCTTCCCTGTAAAATTAACAATTCCCTTACTGTTTGTCCCACCTATGATTGTTACAGGCAGAATAAGAATATCAGAGTCAATCTCTGGAGTAGGAGAAGACCAAGTTTCGCTCACTGTAATAGTGGTAGATGTGTTTGACGCTATAGTATAGGAATACATTCCGCCTTGAGAAAATATTGTTAATAACATTCCCGCCAACGCATTATCGCCCGAAGGTAATTGCCCAAATGGGTCTGATATAGTGATAACCTGTCCTGCTAAACTACTAAACTTACAATAGAATGTATCATGCCCACTTATATTGATTTCTCCTTTGTTAATTATGTTTCTGAAATCTCCCCACGCTGTATCATTGCCTACTGTTTCGTTGTTTAGCATTGTTATGTCTACGCTTCCTGTAATGATATTAGGGAGTGAATCGATAGCTTCTTGTAGGGTTTTAAACGGATTGTTTTCTGTCCCGTCGCCTGAAGTTGCCTGGAAATCACAATACAGCTCAATATCTGTGGTTTGCACAGAACCCCCTGCTAAGGTTCTCCATACCGCCTCACCAGCGGAAGGGTCGAGACATACATAGGCTTCCTGATAAATCCAAATACTCCCTTTTGAATAACCTTGTGTTTCGTCGTCAGATATGGTAGGTATAGCTTCGGCGTTAAAGTTATTCTTGACTATATTAGTGGCGGTGCGTTTGTTCGTTCCTTGAGCAGGGTAGCCGTCGCCCGTTACATGTCCGATAATATTACCGATATCCTCAAGTATCTTTCTAGGTTCATTGACTATGTTAACCTCATCAACATAGTGTTCGGTTTCTTCTACCATTCCTTGGGAATTCTGTTGAGTATATATGTATTTCATATTACACCTCTAATTCTAAATTCAATATTGCTTCTTCGCTTTGATAGGAAATATCTGTTTTTCTGACCTTCGCCAATATAAAAGGCTGCGGACGTATTCCCGTATTGAAGGGAATTTTACCTTCGCCTGTTTTTTGGTAGGGATATTTTGCTGACCCCAAAACAATGTAATCTTCTTGCTCAAACGGAATTAACACATCAGTGGAAACCGCTACTTTTAACTTCAAGGTTTCGTATTTTCTTAAATAGTCGGTAACTATCAATTTACAATCGTTGTGATTTTGGATTAGATGATTGACAACTTTACAGCTTCGCCTTCTTCCATAATAGTCAATTAATGACTGGTCGCTTTCGTTCTCACAATAGATTTCTTTTATTATTTCTCTGTAACTATAGCTTGGGCTTCCACCTTGACCATGTATTGTTTTTTTGCGGTATGGGTCGGTTTCGCTATCTTCCTGCTTTAAGGGTGGAGTAAGTATTATCCATTTAGAAGGAAAAACATAACTTGACTCCAGCCAATCTTCCTCACCGTATTTAATAACTTCTTCCCCTAAAACATTCCATACCACATAAGGCATATCATAATAAGTCGAATCAGGCAGAAGCTCTACTACAAACTCTAAACTCCCGCCATTTGAGAAACTTCCGTCTTGAAAGAGATGTATTTCATTACAGGATTTAGTTCGTCCTTTTTTGATTCCTACTCTCTTAATAGGAAACGGAGTATCACCCCAAGACACCGTTAATTTGTATAGATAATCCCCTAAATGAGTTACGCTTTCATCTATAAACCAATCCATTGCGGGTAAGGTTCTAATAGCAACTTCCTGTCCGCAGCTTGTCCCTGCTTTGTTTTTAGCCAATGCCATTACTCGGTATTCGGTATCGGGTAAAAGTTCCCCGAATAATCCTTCCCCGTATGTCCCGCCCCCTATGGCTTGCTTAAAATTATCTAATTGGTAATCCTGAAAAACATCCTTATAGAACGTCCCCGTCCAGTAAATATCCGTAATAGTAGATTGTTTATCGGTGATTACATGTTCAATCAATTCGCCTTCAATATTCCAGCCAGAAGAAGGATTGTTGTAGTATCCTAAATCAATCAGTTTACCTGAGAAATCATAATAAATCCTTGCCCCTACCTTTTGGACTTCTGACCCGCCTTGGTCGGTTACCGTTCCGTTCATCTCTAACCATACCACCGACCCGAAAGCAATATACTTATCTATTGTGCCTGTGGTAACCAATGGAACATTCCTTTTCCATTCCCCTACTTTCCTAACTAAATCCTCGCCTACATACATTACCGCCCTGTACCACCAAATAGGAGAAAATTCCCATTTTTCTTTGTCGGTTTCTAAATGGTACAATTCAGGAATATCAAGGTAATAATCCCCATAAGGGAAACCGTTTGTGTTAGTTTCTAACTTTTCAATTCCCACATCGGTTTCGTTAGGTTTAGCGTCTTGGATTATATATTCAAATCCCCTTTTAATTATCACTTAATATTTCCCCATAAATTCTAATATTCTCTAAAGATATTCCTGCTTTATCGATAGATGTAGACTCTTTCGTTATGATAGCCCCTGGGATTTCCGAACAGGTTATTCCCAATATGTCTCCCGCTACATCGGTTTCATATTTCTTGTTTCCATTTGAGTCAATCCTAACAAACTTATCCGATACGGAAGCCCAAGCATAAATTAGCAAATCACCGCCTATGGAAGCAATCTTAGCAGGCGTGCAGTCTGGATTTATTGTCACCCTGCCAGTTAAATCCTGATTTAGCCTAAACAAAAGTTTCTTATCATCAGAAGATATTAAATAGAATACATAATCGTCTGTAATCGCTACCCCGTCAATATAATCAGCAGATGAAGGATAATAAGATACCTTTTTAACGCATTTAATAGTTAATCTATAATTTCCCGTAATTCCCTGAGTATCAATATCTATGCTTATTCCGCTAAGAGCTTCTAATTCAGTTTCGGCTAATTTAATTTCTGTAGAGCTAACATTGATAGCATAATAAACTTTCTCGCTTAACCCTGTAGGAAGCGTGCCGTTAATCAATTCAAAATAAACAGGCGTTGCTGTGTCTATATTTTGGGTAACAGTTATTACTGAATTAGCTATATCGCTCTGGTCTAATATTTCCGCAAGTTTTTGATATTCCCATTTCTCAATATACTGCTTGCCACTATCATCTTCTCTGGTTAGGTATAGATAGTTATCTTTAACGGTAAAATTATAGTAGTAATTGTAATCACCTAAATTGTTATCCACTAAATAGGATTCCTGATACTCTAAGTTATCGTTTAAAATGCTCAATATAATAGCGTTGTCTTCTTCTATTAAGTATAATTTGTTATTGTTATATTTCACCCCGTAAGGGAATGTACTTAATATTTTCGAAGTTACATTTTTGGTTAAAAGGTCAATTTTAGATAGGACATAATTACCAGCATCTGCATCTTTGGTTATTATGAAAGCATAATCGCTCGATATGGCTATTTTGTCTCTGGTTAAAGCACTATCTACTGGTATTATATCGTTACATTCCCCGCTTATTCCATAAACCCCCAAAAAATATTTAGTATCGATAATGGCAGACAGAATATAAGGTTTCGGTTTTAAACTGGAAACAGCATAAACCCTTGAGGACTTAAAAGTTCCCTGTGGTGTTGTAGCTATAGCCCCGATATAGACCTGCCCGCTTATGGGTATCTGTGATACAGGTCTGCTAACATTTCCCATTGAAATTCCAGAAGAGGGAATAGTTTTTGAAGGCGATACGGTAAAGCTAAAATTAGCTAATCCATTCACTAAATCCAGCATTCTTCCTTCGGCAGTTACCGTTCCTCCGTCTATATTATATACTGCACTAACCGATACGGAGGTTTTAGCGGTAGTTTTAAATAATATCCATTTGCTTTCTATGGACTGGTAAGGTTCATAAGCCTTATAAAAGACTATTTTTAACTTGCCATAGTATTCAGTCCACGGCTCTATTATATCGGCATCTAAGTAAGTAGTATGCTGGGTAACTGTTCTTTCGTCATGTGAAACTTCAATATGTCTAATGAATTGGGCTTTTTGCTCCCATTCACTTAAATCTTCTTTCCTAACTACATAAACCCCGCTAAAGTTAGTATATAAATAATTATCAATCACCCAACCCCCCGTATGGGCTGCGTTCATAGGGTCTCGCGTCTTAATCTGAATCCTAAAACTTCTGTTATCTACAAAATATATCCTTTCAATGGTTATTACAGGTGGAATAAAATCTGTCATTGTTCTTCCCCTTTTGTTTTTATGCTGTTCCAGTTAGATTCAATATAATGCCCAAATTGATTTTTAGCGTAAGATTTCCATTCATAAAAAGAGTCAGGGTTCAAAGTTAGAGTACTGTTAAACATTTCCATACTCCCCGAATAGAAAAATACCTTATTTTCTGTGCCTTCTGCTTCTCTCCACTTAAAGCCCTTCTCTGTTAGTATTGAATAAGGATTGACATCTTCGGCACTTGATAACCCGTCAGCCGAAATAAAACCGTAAATTGTCGCTTTATATTTCTTTGCATCTTGGTCATATTCCATATCGCAACCCTCAGTATAAGCCCCTAAATTGATACGCTTCATTACCCTTTTTTCACCCTCAATAAGAAAATGATTATACAATTCATCTAATCTTTCTTCGATGTTTCTAATCATATATTCATTTAACCTTAGAGCACTTTGCACATAGACTACGGGTATTTGTCTAAAACAAGGTATGCCGTCAGGATTGATATAAAATCTGGCTAATGCTACCTCAGACAACAAATTGATAGCGTCTAAATAGTTAGTTCCTTTTTGAAAGTAAACCCTGTCTATTATTTTATCGCTTATGTTCATGTACTTAGAATTACTTTTCCATTCTTGTTTGAAACTTGTTGCTAACAACCCCGCTTCTTCTAATAGGTCTGCTACTACATCTTTGATTTTTTGAGGAGTTAAATAATACAAGTAAACGCTACCCGTTTCGGCAGGAACGGAAGGATGTAGCCAAACAAAATGGTTATATTCCCAATCATAGGTATATTGAGAATTTAGAGTTAATTGCTCATTACGGTATTCACCTAAATAGTACCCGTGCCAAGCCTGATAAATTCCCTTACAATTACTCGGCATAGAATATTTCTCTTGAAAAGGTATGATTGAGAACGAATAATACTTTCCCCAGAATAAATTCTTTAAGTAATTTTCCTGTAAATAAGCGATGTAATCTCTCCCTGTTATGTCGCAAATTTCACTGTTAGCGTCATAAGAAAAGGAAGCTTTGTCGATTATCCCATAAAACCAATTCCATTCATACCTATTCCCTTTTTTAATTCCTAAATATAATCTAACTCTTTTCCCTTGGCGGATATGTTTATATTTATCGGCTCGTGGGTCGAACAATGAATATTTGTCTTTGGTGTTTAATATTCTGGCACTGAAGGACAAGGCATAGGTTCTCTGTAATAGATTAACCAAACTTGAAGAAACATTAAAATCAACAACCTCTTTAACTTCCCGCCAGTCATTTATTCCGTGCTGGTCGATTTCTAACCTTCCGAATATAATAACCCCTTTAGTTTTGAAGTCTTTGGTTGTTAATCCTTTTAAGTTCTGCATATTAAACCTCGATTAAGTTAAAACTTATAGTATATCCTAAATTCGTTCCAACTATTGCCGTTTTGGAAATAGTTTCGGGTAGCAAGCGAGTTTTCCATTCTTTTCCTTCGTGGTCAATTAATATCGAGTCGTATTCTTTGTTTTCATTTATTAATAATAATATCTTCTGCCATTCTAAATCGGTGGCATAATTAATCACAATACTAAAAATCATCTTTTCATTAAGGGCGTATTGTAACCTCTTCCCGCCGTCTGCTGTGGTATGAACAGAGCCGTGAACATTCAATCCCTGATTGACTATCAATCCGTATGGAAATTCGTGGTCGTTTATTTTAAGCAAAACTTAACCCCCTTCTCCGTAGCTCTTCTGATATGTTGTCGAATAATATGTTCCGAGCTTTACGAACGGCGTTTTCGGTTATTTCTGTGCCAGTGAATTGAATAGCCCCTGGGCTGATGTTTATCGTTACACCCCCACCCCCAGGCGGAAGCACAACCTCTTTGTCTTTAAGTAAAGCCAATCCCTCACCCCCTGGAGTAGAGGCTCTAAACATTCCCCCTGTGTGAAGTTTTTGAATATCTAATCCTTGTTCTTTAGCTTGACTGATTTGTTTAGGGTCGTTAGTGGCTATCTTATTACCTGAAGAGTCGGTTATAGTATAGATAGGATTGCTTTGTTTAGCTGGTTTGTTTGCTATTTCGTTTAGTTTGGTTATCTGTTCTTCATATTTGTCTATTATTTTCTGTTCGGCTGAGGCTCTTTGTTCGGCTGTGAGTTTTTGAGTTTCGGCTAAGGCCAATAATTTATCTCGGTTTTCTTCTATCTTTTGTTTTTCGATTTCGTATAATTCTCCAGTCATTATTCCTGTTTCATTATATAGGGATTTCATACCCTCGATGTGCTTGGTATATTCATTGACCAATGCCTGGTGGTGGACTGATACTTCCTCAATCTTTACCCCCAAAGAATCTAATTGTCCTAATTCTGAATCAAACACATCTAATACTTGCTTTTCTGCCTCTACTCTTCGTTCGGCTGAGGACTCTTGAATGTCCGCTATGTTCTCTAAGTTACTCATATAAGGTTCGGCGGTCTTAGTTATCTCTTCTGAAAGTTTTTTTTCTTCTTCTTTCTTCTCTAAGTAACTTTCGGTTTTGCCTTTTAAGATGTCTAATTTACCTACTATCCAGTCTATAGGTTTGGTGAGGATTTCAAACTTTTGTCTTAAGCCTTCTAACCAACCTGATATTCTTTGGATTGTCCTATCTAATAGTCCTACTACACTTTCCCAGTTTTTATAAAGTAAAGTTACCGCCCCTACCACTGCCCCAATCCCTGCTACCCACCAAGTTAACGGATTAGCTAGTATCACGGTTGAAAAGGTTTTAACCATTGAAACAGCATTCAGTAAGTTAGGAATAAAATTAGATTTTAGTATTGTGCCTACAATAGTCATCATGCTTCCCATTCCCATTAATACAGGTGATAATTCGGCTACTTTCTCAATATACCCGCTTACCGCAAACTTAGCCTCGCTGATAAAGTGTTGGAATTTCTGAGTGGCAGTGAATGATTTCTCGTTCATATCCCCATACTTCTGCATAACATCCGCACTGTCTTCTACTGCCTGACGGTAGGTTTTGAATTGCTCTTCGGTTAAGCCTAATGTTTCTAATAGTTTTTTGGTGTCGCCTTCGGATTCGTTGACTGCTTTTCTGAATTCCTGTCGGGCTACCCGAGCGGTCATTCCGAATTCTTTCTCCAATGCTCCTAGAATCGCTGCGGTGCTGTCAATATCCAACCCCAAATCATTTAGTTCAGGTGATAATCTACTAACAAATTGTAGGAAATTCCCTACGCTTCCAGTGGTTTCTTTGGTAATATACCCAAATGAAGCAAGAGCTTTTTCTTCTTCTCCTGCTGCGATACCTACTGACCTCAAAGCAACTGAGGCTTCAGCTAATTGTGCCGAGCTTTCCCCTGTGGCACTTCCTACCATATTCCAAAAACCTGCGTATTTTAATAAAGTTTCGCTGTCTCGAATACCTTGCTGACTGCCCTTCTCCATGACGTTTAAAGTTTCTTGTAAATCCATAGAAACATCAGAGGCCGAAATTACCAATCTTTTCATAGCCTCGTCGGTTATGTTTAAAGCGTCGCTTAGATGTCGGGTCTGCTCCACTAAAGGTGCTTGGCTTCTGGCCATAAGGTCGGCCGCCAAACCTATGCCCCCGATAGAAGCCCCTACTTTCTGTAGAGCCCCCCCAATGTCGTTCCAATGTTTTTTCATTTTTTCGGTTTCGGCTCTGGTTTCGGTTTCTATTTTTTTTATAACAGGCGTCAATGAATCGGTGGCCTGTATTACAAATTCGACTACATTAGCCATTTTGCCCTCGCTAACTGGAAAAATAATTTCTGTTTGCGGGTCATTTCCTGATAGGAATTAACTATCTTAAATCCCGCCTCATGCATAAAAAACAACTCCTGTCCTACTTCACTGTTTACGAAAGGATTTCAGCTCTTGCAACTCTTCCTCATTTATTTGGCTTAGTTTTAAAATCTCGTCGGCTATTTTCTTAATAACTCCAGGTGGTGAGATTTGTTTAAGTTCGTCAATAGTAAACTCTAAAATCATTCCGTATTTACAGATTAGTAAATTAGTTTCAAACTCGATGTTTTTGCTTTTGCTTAAATCAGATGTTATTTTGATATTGTCTCGAGTTTTTTCGTTGTCATAGACCTTCTGCCCGTCAACCTGTTTCATTACTGGTTCGATGTCTATTTTAAACATCTCTACTTTTTTGGCGTCTATTTCTGCCCACTGGCCTTCGTTTAACGGTCGGATTTCAATATCCCCGCCTAATTCTTTGATTGTGATAGTTTTGGTCTTTTTTGACCCTCTTAAAATATCATCTCTGGTTAACATTTTTTAACTCCCTGGACTTGGTAAAGTCATATCTTCGTTTTGATTAATTAAAGTAGCTAACATTTCGGTATGTAAAGTTGAGCTGTCTTTCATAGCAACCTCATCAACCACTGCATAAGCACTAAAGCTATGGGTAATCGGTGCTCTACCACTCGGTGAAGCCCCTATGTCGGTGTATTGTATTTTAGGGAATTTTAGTTCTAAACTACCCGCTGTGCCACCGTCAATGGTAATGGTAATCGGTTCACTCCCTGGGCTGTTAGTGTCGTGGATTCCTTGATTACTTCCCCAGTATTTAACATATTCGGTTTCATCGATAAAGTGTAGATTACCTGATAGGTCTATATTTCTTGCTCCTGCGGGAAATCTGCAAGCGTATCTTGTGCCTATACCTTTACCCCCTGCGGTGTCGATGTTGTTGTTGATGTTTATGGTCATATTCTGAACCTTACAGTTATACCCCACGGAATTAAACTGCACTCCCGCTGCGATGAAGGTTAAGGTTTTTTCATCAAATAATTGTAAATCACTTATTTCTTTTAGAGGTTGTTTATAGTCTTTACCTGCTACACAATCTATAGTGCATAATAGCCAATCTCCGCCTATTTCGATTTGTAGTGAGTTTATGGTAGTCCCTGTAAAAACATGTTCGAATGCGTCCTTCCCAAGATGAGTAGTAAAGCTCGGCAGTTCGGTTTCTTCACTTCCCCATAATTCGTGTGTGTTAGCCCCTATTCCCCCGTCGGTAAACTTGTAGCCCCCTAATGCCCATTTCAAGAAATATCCTATTGCTCTTACATTGATAGGAAACACAATATTACCTGAAGGCACATAGTAACCAGGTCGGATTTCTCTTCTGCCTCGGTATAGCCCGCTTTCAAATTCAACATTGGGATTGCTGGGAACATCTAACCCCGCAGATGATATTTCAATATGAAAACCAGCGTCCAATAAAGGCGGGTCAGGATTGAATATAGGTTCTTCTTTAAATCCTGCGTATCGTCTTATAATCATCTTCTTACTCCTTTCAATTTACTATAAAATAAACTTCACAGGTGTATAGTGAGCTATAGTAATTCCCATTTTTAAATTGAGGATTACTCCCTGTGTATCGCAAACTTCTGATATCACTAAAAAAAGTCCCGTGTCCAAAACCCAATGTTCGGTCTCTTATTAAAACTTCTTTTGCCCTGCATACCAACGAATTAGCTTCTTTGTAGCCTTGTTCGGTGGTGTTGTAAACCACACTGACTATTCCTATTTCCATAGCCCAGTATTCAGTGTGTAAATAATTATCTTCAGGTATCAATCTGGCGTCCCCTTGGGCTATCCATAAACTTGGAGTTTTGGGGCTTTGTGAGCCTCTATCTATAAACACACTCTTAACATCTGATAATTTTCCTCCGTCGATTTCGATTTCTTTAACTAAGGTGTCTTTTACCGCATTCATTATTAATTCGGTTGCTTGGTCCAAAGTCATTCGCTTACCTCTCTTATGGCTCGTCTTACAAATTCATCTATTCTTCTTTCCCCTTGTTCGATTGCTCTTTCGTGATACGGATTAGGGCGTTGTCCTTTTACGCTCTTACGAAAAAACACCTTCCCGTCTATCTCAAACCTTAATGCTTTGGCTTGTTTAGGGACTATAGGAGTTCGGTGCATTCCATATATTCCCGTTCCTAATGCCACATATAAAGCATACTCAGGACCACCGTGAATTCTGTATTGCCAGTCGTGGTCTTTTTTGAATTGCCAACGGGCTAACCTTCTTAATCTTTTGGGAGACTCTTTGATGAATCCTCTCCATATCTCGGTGGCTAAATACTGAAAAGCCTTAATACCCGTCTGTTCGGGCAGTTCGGTTATTTTCTCTATTCCTTTTATCTCTAAGGTTATTTCTCTCATATTCTTCCAAATCCGAATGTAGTTTTTCTGGGATAATTTCTTAATTCCCTTCTTAATTCTGGAGTTAGAATCTCATCGGTGATTAGTTTGGCGTTTAGGTCTTCTATGGTTACCACTGGTGATTCTCTATTAGCGTAGGCTAATTTTATCATATTAGCGGTGGCTCTCATTGCGATGTTATGTATTCCTTCAGGGATTTGTAAGCTATAAACATCTCCAAAGTAAAATTCTATATCGCTTTCCAGTTTGATACATTTTACTTTTGTTATTCCTTGAGCGTAAAACATACTGTTTAACCATTCTGTTCCTATCCAGATTTTAATGCCCTGTTCTAACTCTGTCCCTGACGGGTCTTTATACAGGTTCATATTTACCGTGCCTGTGCTTGTGCCTTTGATGTATATTCCTATGGTTTTGGAGTTGGTGAAATCAAAGTCAATTATTTTCTTGGCTGTTTTGCATCTGTTAATACATAAGTTACTACTACTTTTAGGGAAGAAGTCTTTAGTGTAGATTTTCTCGGCGTTACTCCATTCACTTTCAGCAGGAACGATTAATCTGCGTTCTCCAAAACTCAAATCGTATTCTAAATCTCTTCCTCTATTCTGGTCAATCAGACTTTTTACCTGTTTTAAATAAGTCTCGATAATAGAATTTAATTCTTCTTCGCTACTTAAACCTAATTTGTCGTAGGTTACTCCTGTGTATCTTTTTACATCTTCTATGCTTGAATACATATCCTACCTCATTTAATTTGATTTTTGTATTCAGGGTGTTCTCGTTTGATGTGATTGATTAGATTACCTTTGTTTTTATAGGTGGTCTCACAAATAGGACAGACAAATTTAACATCTTTAATTTCTAAAAACCTGCAAGCCTTCATTTCCCTAAATCCCTTTTGGTCGATTAAAACGGTCTGCTCCTGGTCGCCTAATATTACATTACGGTTTCTGTTTACTCGGTATGGAGTTTTGTTCTTAACTGTTACTTCGTATTTTAGTTCCATTGTTCTCCTCGTATATTATTTTTATCCCAACATGAGCCTTAAGTTCTTTCCATTGCTGTTCGGTTAGGTTTAAGAAGTCGGTAACTTGGTAGGGCTCTATTACCAATCCCGCTCGGTAAATCCTGTAAGGGCGTAGGTTTTGAACCTTTGCCACTATTTCTCTTCCTTCCCAATCCATATATTCTGGTAGTTTTATGGGCTTGGGTTCTATTTTAAAGGCCTCTCTGAATACAGCTTTATATTTATTCAGGTCTTTGTCCATTACTTGACTATATCGTAGTTTGTCGGTTATTTTTAACTTATTTATTCGGTTAGGGATACTTTGAATGGTTTTGTCGGTTAAGTCTTTAAGGTTTATTCCCCATTTGTTGTTGAATATTTTAGCTCCGTTCCCTACCTGGTAACCCACAGTTGGTATGCCCGCTGCGAGATAATCCCATAACTTATTTGGTCGGCAGGTTTGGGTATATTCAAATGCTTTCAAAGGAACGCCTATTTTGTTGTAACCTACAAATCCTGCGGTGTATCTGCTCATCTCTTTAAGTAATTGTTTATAAGGTAAGTTGCCATGCACGATACAACCTATATCCGAGTATTCTTGAATGTTCTTGTAGTCATAAGGGTAGTAGATATGAACCTTCCAACCATTGTCTAGAAACCGTTTGAATATATCTAAATACATTCTATACCCAAAATCAGTTCCTACTTGGTTTTTATTGAGTATCCCCCCTGCGTATACCAAATGCAATCCTGGTAACTTAGGATAAGGTTCTGATAAGTCTTTTTCTAATGGTCGGGTATGGATTACCTTATAATAAGGTAGTTTATATCTTTTACAATATTTAACATGGTCTTCCGAAGTAAAGACTATCGCCGCTGCGTTCTCTATCATTTCTTGTTCTTCTCGAGGGTCGGCGTCTAATCTTAATGTCCAGATGTCGTGTTGGATTAGAATATAAGGCACTCCACAGGCTAACGGTATTTTATAATTCGGACAGCCGTCTCCTCTTACTATGGCTAATCTGGGCTTTTCTTTGTGAATGTAATTCAATGCCTCGAATTTATTATGCCTGACTATTTTACCGTCGTATAATGTCCTCATTAAATAAATGTTTTTATAATCCGTGCCTGATTTCCAACTGCTTAAAAAGTATAACATTATTTACCTCTTAATTTATTGTTTACTTCTATGGCTTTTCTTAATACCTGTGAGCTCTCGGATAAGAATTCACTGTCTTTAGGTAAACACTTCCCCCCTGCCCCTCTATAACCGCAATGATTAGGGTAGAGGTGTCTGATGTTTATGTTCTGGTCTAACATAAATACCTTATAAATGTTTTCGTAGTCGGCGTTGTGTTTTAGGGCAAAGTCATACAACTCTTCGGCAAACACCACCTTAATTAATCCTAAACTGTTTAAAGCTAATTTGGATATTTCAGCCTCAATAGGTTTAATCTGTAGGGCGTTTCTGTCTTTGAATAGACTTTTCAAGGTTCGATATAGTTCGTCGTTTTCAGTTCCTATTATGGTTTTGTCGGGATTTAAAGCGTCGTGCTTCCAGTTCCATTCTCTTAAAAACTCAGGAACATAAGCTATTTCCCGATTATATTTGTCTATTAGTTTATCGGTTGTGCCAGGTGTGATACTGGTTCGGATTGCTATGGCACAATCGGTGTCTAAATCGTCAATGTCTTTTACTATCTTGTTGATTAAGGGCATTTTCGGGTCGGTATCGTTGACACATACAAAAACTATCTCACAATTTGAGATGTCTTCGTATAGGTTTAGGGGCGGGTCGAGAATATAAAACTCGTTGCCCGCCAATCTCAGTTCCGTTGCCTTCCCTACTATGCCGTATCCCACTATTCCAATTCGCATAAGCCTCTCCTTATGACTCGTTTGACTCCTTTTGAATGTAAGCAACGGTGCAAGCATTCTCATCTTCAAAGCCTGCGTCGCCTTCTAAAGTTAATACATAATCAGTTCTGCGTTTCTTGGCCTCTCTTTCTCTCTCGATGAATATCTGGTGGAAGATACCCCATATCATATTAGAGGGATAGCCTAACATCGCAATCCTACCACTACCGTTGTTGGCTACAGGTCTGGCTCTCTCTAACATGGCACATCTTACCACTGGTATTCCGTCATATTCTAACGGGAGATTAGAAGTAAGAGCTAAATCGCCCAATCCTGTTTGTCTCTTGGCTAAGTATTTCTTGTAAGCCTGTAGAGTAGTCCAGTCAACCCATAATCTCCATTCGTCCACATTAGCTAAGTATTCTTTAGGAGTGGCCTGTAAAATAGCCTCAAACATATTCACAGGGAAGTTGTCGGCTTGAGGGTCGAAGTCCTTACCAGTTCCTGCTCCATATACTGCGTTGGCGGCGGTCTTTGCCCAGCCGTCCACTTTGCTCAATAACCTCGCTTGTTTGTCGCTTGACCCTGTGCCTGCATAAGGAATGTTGGTATCGCCGAATATAGCAAGCTCTTCCATATCCCTTCCCGCTGCCTCGCCTAACAGGTCGATTAGGGTAGTTTCAAAACTTCCTCTTTCAATAGCCCTTCTGGCTGATTTGTCTCTTAAAGAAGCAATGGCCTGAAACTCTTTAGCGGTTAGTCTGTTAGTCCAGGTGGTAGGCTTGCTGAATTGAGCTTCGTCTAAATCTACATGGTCGCCTGAAGCGTCTTCCCCTGCGTCTAATACTCTCCCCATAAAAGCAATTCTATCGATGTCTTCTATGCTACTCTCCATACTCATATATCTTGCTTCGGGTAAGATTGTAGTTTTTTCCTGCATTTTTCTTACGAACCGTGCCAACTTGCCAGGCTGTAAAACACTCTGGCCTAAATCGGCTACTTCTAATACGCCCTTTTCGGCTTTATTTAGTAATTGTAGTAAATCTTCCTGACTATACATTATTTGTTCTCCTTTCGTTTAATGGCTCTGCCAAATTCATCTCGGTCTAATTCTTCATAGATACTTTTAGTGGTTGGTTGTGTTCCGTCTTCCTGGCCTTTCTGGGATTTGGTAACCCCTTCTTTTTGTTTTTCTAATTCTGCGTTTTTGGTTTTTAAGGTTTCAAGTTCCTCTTTGAGCTTGTCAATATCCTCTTGCTCTTCATTCTCTTCTTGTTTTTCTGCCTTTTGTTCTTTTATTGCCTCTAATATAGGTTGTAGTTTTTCGTCTAATTGTTCGTCTATCATTTTCTTAACATCTTCTTCTTTCATTTCGTCATCTCCTTCTTTTTTTTCTGTTCTTTCTTCTTCAGCTTTGTTAAGCAATACTTGTAAACTTTCTATTGCTTTTTTTAATTCGTTGTAGGTGCTATCACTAAATGCTCTTCCTGCTTTTTCTACCATAGTGGTTAACTTCTCGCTGGTGTCTTGGATTTGCCCTAATTCATCTTTTTTGAAGTATTTTATTATCTTGTCCCAAACACTTTCTTTTTGTTTGATAGCAAAAAACTTGGCCTTCGGAACACAAGGTTCATCTACCAAACTCACGAACGGAACAATCCAATCGTCTCCTAAATCTTTTATCATTGTTCTCTTTAGGGCGTTTTTAAATCGTTTGCTGGTTACCTCATCAGTATCACCTTGCTTTTTGCTTTCGAGGATTTTCTCCATTACACTGTTTTGAATTCCCATAATACTGAATCCTGTTAGTTCTCCTGACTCAACTTTTTCCCAAACACTGTCCGATAAAACCTTGGCCGCCACAACCCATGTTCCTTTTGGGAGCTTACCCACTACTGGCACTTCCCATTCGAATGGTAGTATAAAGCTCTCTACAGGTTTGGCTACATTGTTCAAACTATGCATATAATCCATATTCCCGTAATTAAGTAACCACTTATGAGATACATCTTCGATTTCTTCTGCGGATAAAATCTTCTCGCCCTTGTCGTAATCTAAATCAGGTTCACCAGGCACTAATACCGCTGCGTAGACAATTCTTTGCTTACCATTGGCTTTGAATATTGGTCCTGAAATTTCCGTTCCCTGCGGATTGTCTTGAAGTCTTTTTTCTACATAGACCAATTCAACTTCTTTCATCTCGCCTATTACAATTTCATCGTCTACTATCGCATAAGAAACTTCGTAGAATTTCCCTGTTCCATAGTCGTTCACTATCACAGCGTCGTCGAATATGTATTGTATGTATTGAGTCTCACCAAGTTTTATTCCGTTTCTGATTTGTTCCAGTTTACCTTCGTAACTGTCTCCAATCTTTTTCAATGGTTTCTCCTTTCTTATTTATTTCCCTAATAAAATGAGCGACCACAAGGCGTCTCGCAGTCGCTCTATTAAGGAGGAATTAAAATGAGTAGATATGGCTTTTGCATATCATTTTATATTTCAAGTTTCTACTTATATTATATCACTTTTAAGTGTGCAATTATAATATTATTTTACCTGTATAGATGTTTAGTGGTTTAATTTTCTTTTTGCCTATTATTTTACCTTGTTCAATGTCGTAAATCATCACTTCACGATTAATAGATTTATTTCTACATCTCGCCCTTGAACAGGGTATTTCAATGTAACGGTTGTCTATTATTTTAAATAGCAATTTCCCACAATCAATACATCTTATTTCCATTGTTCTCGATTATTTCTATATCGTCTTCTTCCCAATTATATTTTTTCTTGTCTGGTTTCTTGTCTGGTTTCTTTGGCATTACTCTACCACCTTCACTTTGTATTTTATTAGTAATTTACCTCTGTTTTCGATTATTTCTACTCTATCAATCATAAACTTTGTTCCTCTTTGGAGAATGTATTCCGATTCCCCCATATAGTTTAGGTCGTCAACATTGATTGCTTTAACCCCTGCTTGAGCGGTTATTTCCATAAGCCCTTTGGTTTGGTTGGATAAGGTTTTAGTCCAGGTAACAAAGTCTTTGGCTGTTTCTAAGTCGCTGGAAGTTGAGATAAATCCGTTATCCTGAAATACCACTCCTGATAGTTTTTCATTTAAATACTCACTATAGGTCTTGCCTTCAATCCTTCCGTTTAAAACCTCGTCTAAATTTTCATTAAGAGTGATACCTATTTTATCGAGTAAGTTATGACCCATTCCCCTATATAGTAAAGTATCTTGTTTTAGAGGTTGCATTAGTGAATCCATTTTTTTAATATCTTGCTTGGTTTGGAGTGTGTCTTCGGGTAACCTTCCTGCTCTTAAATATTGATTGATAGGGAAGAAGTCAGTGTGCTGGTATTTGGCTAAACTTTGTATGGCCTCTTCTTGAATCGATTCGGTGGTGGAGATAGGAATTAAATCATACTCATAAAAATAAGGTAAATCAGGTGCAGTAAATCCTTCAGGCATAATGTAGGGCAATAGCACGCACCGACAGTTTATCCACTCGGATATATCTCCCGAAGTATCTAACGGATATTTCAACCCATTACTAAATTCATCTCCTACTCTAACTATCTGGCCTTCTAAATCGCTGTGTGAGTCTCTTACTAAGTCGTCTTCCATTGTAGACCATTGGTGATACTCAACCCCAAGTTCGATTTCTGAAGTATACATTCCTAAACTTTCAGCCCTGCCTAATTCGGTTCTGGCAATTCGTTCTAATTCATAAGTCTGCATATTGGTAAACACCTGTTCTAACCTTTGGCTGGCTTCTCTATAACCCAACCCTTCTTCGTAGCTTTGTTGGATGTTATTCATTATGTCTCCCGCTATTCTTTCAAGTGTTCGTTGTGAGGCGGTGAAATAATGTTCTCTTAGATTATCGGAAACCCACTGAGAATATTCTAATAATCCTTTTGAGTCAATGCGGGCTTTTTGCACTTTGTCCATTCCTCTGTTTAGGGCGTCTTTGGTGTTATCGATTAAGATTCGGGCAAATTCATCTTTGGCCTCAAGCAAAGGTTCGGTGATATGTTTTAATTCCAAAACATTAGAAGTTAGTTTAAACCTGTTCTTTATTTGTTTGATTTTTTTTCTTAGTAGAGTTAAGAGTTTACGCTGAAGTTTGATTTGTTCCGAGGTTGTTTTCAATACGCTTGATTGCTTTTTCAATCTCTCCAACCCTATTAGAGTTTCGATTATTTGATACATAGTTTATTAATCCTTCTATTAGTTTAGATTTAAATCCTTCTAACTCTCCTATAAATTGACCTTGAGGAATTAAGCCCATTGAGTCTATCGGATTTCCATTTATGTAGTGAAAGTCCATTGCAGGATTTTCCAGGTCTTTTTCTAACCCAAAGTAACTTCCGCAGTAATCTATGGCTTGGTTAGGTGTCATAACTCCCGCACCGATTAGTTTTAAACATCGGTCAACGTCTGCGTCTATTTCGGTTAAATCGATACTTTCTAATTCAAACCACCAGTCCGTTACCCCTAAAGTAGGCAATATGTCTAAGTTCATTATTTGATTGAAAGTATTCTGGCGAGGCTGGATTATGCTTGAGTAATAGATTACCGTGCTTTCCCTTCCTAAATTGCCCGCTAATTGTCCTGTTTCATATACCCCCATTCTATAAGGTGGGATACCATGTGCGGCGATTATCTCATCTCGATTATCACTTCTATAGAGTCGGAATGAGGCGTCTTTGATGTCCACACTTAATGGAGTTATCTTGAATTCTATTTTTGAGTCATCGGAAGAGGTTGGGATTGTTAATACCATTACGCTTTGAGGATTAGCGACTATTTCTCTGAATTTCTCCTCGATATCTTCCATTACTTTTGTCTTGCCTGTTTCTGGGTCTTGCTCGCCTGGGTCAAAATCTCCTATAATCGAAACCATATAAGCAGGCACTCCGTAGTTTTGAAAGAAACTTATATTGTAGTCTCTACGGGACACATCGCCAGTAATAGCCCCTATGGCAGGCAGGATGTCGGGTATACCATAATAGAAACTCCTTGGTGTATAGTTTACGCTCCACCTTACTTCGTTTCCTCTTGACTCACTGCTTAATGAACCAGCTTTGACAAATTCTCCTGTTTGGTGGCTGATGTCTTTCGGGTGGTTGAAGTTTCTAAACCAGGTTTTTTTGTTGTTGCGGTATTGACAAAACTTATCCCCTGATTGATGTATTCTTATGGTATGTGAGGGAATATGAGCTATTTGGTTTACTGCTCCGTCGAATGAATTGTATTCTCTGATGATTTCCATAGCAAAGTAACCTGTTGTTTCTTTGTCGAGCTGTAGGCGTTTAAAAGTCTCCTCGATAGGGACTTTTTGGTTCTCAATAAAGTTTTCTATTTTCTTACGCTGTTCAATCATTCCTCTTTCGTCCACTTGGGGTTTGGGGCTTAATCTCCAGCCATTACCCACCACATCTTCTGCTTTGGTTCGGCAAGCTCTCAAATGGTAGGTGTTTAATTCCATTAAGTTAGCTAAACTTAACGGGTCGTATAGGGTAGGGACTAATCCGTCTTTTGCATATAATTCCATAAATACATCTTTAGGTAGTTGTTTGCTTTCAGATGTTATATACCCCTCTAAAACATCTTTATGCACTACTTGGCCTCGGTTGGTTATAAAGGCATAAGGTTTCATTGTTATCACCTCCTTTAATATTATACATTAATTGAAATTTTTGGTCTATCTCTTTTGATACATTGCGGAATATATCCTACCGTATCTACCATATCATCATGTTCGCCTTCAGGGAATACGCATAATTCATCTTCGAAGTCATCTTTGTGAGGGAGTTTATCCCAGATAAATACTTTCCCTGTTTCAAATTTGGCACTCATCGAGTTAGCACGGGTAACCTTATCGGCTTGAGGGTTTAGTTTGCGTATAGACATATTAGGTATTGAGTTGAGTTCTTCCGCTAACACCACCTGATATTGTGTGCTTTCAATCGCCAACCAATTTAAAGGTAGGTTTAAGAAGTAATTTTTGGGTGTGAGTTCTTTTTGTTCCTGCCAGCTGTATCGTCCTCGTAGTAGGTTAAGTATATAAAAGTTGCCTTCTCGGTCTACCCCGAAGGTCAATATAACGAAATAATCGGCTGTTTCCTTTTTGGAAATAGCCAGGTCGCTGATTTGGTAGCATTGTAAATCACTTCTTGATATTCTTCTTCCGTCTTCTCTTATTAAGTAGTTGTCTTCTTTGGAAAAATACCTAAACCACTCTCTTCTGAAGATTGACCCTTGAAGCATTAAGGTGGTGTCGTTTTGATATTGGGAATTGAAGGCCACTGACCCCAAGTCTTGTTTTTGCTTAACTAAGAACTCTTTACTCCAGCGTTCTTCCCATAATGAAGTCCCGTCGTCTTGTAGGGCTTTATGGGTGTTTTGAGAAATATTATTATGTATGCCTTTTTTTAACAGTCTCCCGTATAGGTCGTTGTCGTGGTATCGGCTTCCATTATAATGAACATGCCCGCCTGGAAGTAGCATAGGCATTATGCTTGTGTTCACCCAATTCTCGAGGTCGTCTCGGCGGTGTTTGGTTTTAACGTTGGTGTAATCTACTAAGTCATCAATAAGTATATCGTTGAAGTGTGAGCCTGTCCCCTGGCCGTATCCTAATGCTGTTACTGAGGCGTTTTTGCTTATGATTGTTCGGCCTTTTATGTTGATTTCTTTGTTAGTCCATAACTCTCCAGGAGCTAAATGAGGGTAAAGTAATTTTATGAATTCGTTGGTTTCTAATTGTTTCTTAACTTCAGACATAAATTTAACCGCCTGGTCTGATGTATCCGATACTATTCCTAATTGTGCGTTAGGGTTTTGGCTCAAGATATATATGGTTCTTATCACTGCTCTCACTGTTGTTTTGGCAAATCCTCTTGGTCCTAAAACTAATTCGTCTTTGTTTAGCAGTCCCTGGTAAAACCACTGTTCGTGAAATTTTTTAAACTTTAAATTAGGGTAAAGAATTTCGGCTATAAAGAAAGGGTCTTTTTTAACTGCTTCCCGTATTATCCTTGGGCAATGTTTCAAGTCGTTCAATTGCTTTTTTTGTGAGGTCAATAATTTTGTCAACTTGTTCCTCTGATATTTCGGATTCTATTTTGCCTGAATGTTCTATATCCATTTTTTCTGTAGGATACGCCCCTACTAATTTGGCTTCGTCTTTGTCTACCTCTAATACTCCCCTATAGTCCCCTTTAGCCATTAGCCTGTCTCTTAGATATCTTCTTTTTGCTAAATGGTAGCCCATACCCCAATTCTTTACATTTAGATAATATTCTTGCCAATTCTTTTCCGCAGCTTTTATATATAAATAAGCCTGCCGTTCTTTTATACCCCAGTTTTCTGTAATATATTGTAATATAATTTTTTTGGGTTTTTGCATTAAAAGTAAACTAACTTGGTATATTCTTTCTTCTTTTGTTTTGTTGTCTACTTTGGTTTTAGACATTAGTAATACCTTTTCCCATGCCAATTATTTAGTTTAATACTGTAATCGAAATCTCCATTAGTTTCTTTCTCTAGCCCATTCTTATAAAAAACATCAATCATTGAACCATAAGTTTCGTATTTTAAGTTTTGCAATTTGAGGACTTTTTCTACTTTTGTTTCATCAACCCGTTGCAATAAGGTATGGATAGCATTATTCTTCCAAGATAATGAGCCATCATTAAATATTACCACCCTCCCATTATGAAGCTTCCATAGTCGCCTTATTTTTTGTAAGTTCAATGGAATTAATTTTGATAGGTTATACTTGTAAAGTGGCGTCCCTACTGACGGGTCGAAATAATTCACGATAAAATTCAATCTAGGTGAAGAGTCAAAATCTTTTGGTAAAATATTAACAAAATTTTCCCACTGTTCTTGAGTATCAAGCCCTGCGATAAGAAATATATTACATCTTTTTTTATAGTGTTTAGTCAAGTTTATAAACTGCCTTATATCTTCATCTCTTATCATGCCCTTTCCTAACACCTCTCTCGTTTTTTTAACAACAGACTCTAAACCTACTCTTATCAACCTTTTGTTATCATATTTTTTATGGTCTTGTAAATACCCTTTAATAGTTACGTCCACCACATTTAATTTGCCATAATCTCTGCCATAATTATTCCCGATGCAATAAAACTGTTTTATATTTTTAGAAGTCTCTGCCCTTTTTAATATTCTTTTGAGCCGAGTTTCAAGTGGATTCACTTGGTGTTTATTTAACCAACTTGTTAAACAAAACCTACATTTATTTCTACACCCAACAGACTCCAAATAGCTATAACTGTATTTGCTTATTTGAACAATAGGCACAATCTTCCAATCTATGTAGTGGGAGTAAACTCCCTCCCTTTTGTCTTTTGACACAATATATGGCAAAGTCGGTATATCACTTACTTTTTTTGCGTCTCGGAAAATCTCGAACCCTTGTCCCAAATTTACATAATCGGCATACGCTAACAATGAGGCAGGAGCATTAGAAGCATGCCCCCCCAATTATAATTTTATCTTTATATTTTCGCCTTGCTGTTCTTAGTTTTTTTATTTCGTAATGGCTTGTTAGGCTTACCCCTAATATATCACAATCAGGGATATCGGTTATNNGCCCATAACTCTTGGCAATATGTTTCAATAGTTCGAAAGTATAAGTTGTATTTTTATTAAATGTCGGATAGAAGGCTACTTTCATTTTTTATCATCATTAAAACTATTCTTCTGCCTATTTCGTTTTTAAACAACTGCATTTCTTTTTCATCGTCTCTATGTATTTTTTTTACGAAATTGTCCAAGAAGTCTATTATTTCTCCATTTCCCTCTATTTTTATATACGCGATTAAATCCCCAATTCTAATCGGCAAGGAATTTCCACCATAAGCATTATTAGGATTTTGCGATAGTCCTAAATTATCATTCTCGATAATTTCAGGCATTTTAAACTCTACTTCGCTAAATCCCACATCCAACAATAAATCCTCATCAAACCCTGATAACAAATCCCAATCCCAATCTCCTGTATTTTTGTTACTTCGTAGGTTATATCTTTTAAATTCATCTTCTGTTAATTTGCGATTTGGCACTCTTACATCAATCTCTTCGTCGCCCCGCCCTAATAGTTGTAATATTTTTAATCTTTGGTGGCCTGCTATTATTTTATTGTCGGTATTGATTGCGGGTATTTCTACCAAATCAAATTCCTCTAATGATTTTTGTAAATCGGCCTTTTGTTTAGCAGTCATAATTCTGGGATTGTGTTCGTATGGGATTAATTCATTTATTATTCTGGTTTCGGTATGCCACTTTAACGTCTCCATTATTCACCTCTGGTATACAAATTCCCTACCACAGTAAGGGCATTTTATTTCTATTGCTTCGCTAACCGTTTCGCCTTTGACTTCTTTAATTTCTTTACCTAAATCGCTCAGACTAAGCGTCTTGGCCTTGTAAATCCATTCTTCGAAATCTTCATTACCTTTGAATTGTGCGATTCGGTTTAACTTGCTATATCCAATTTCTATTAAGTCTGATTGCTCAGACTTTTCAAAAAATGTCTCATATACATTGATTATAGCATAAACGGTTGACCTTGCCAAACTAAGTTCAGGTTGGGCAATATATTCCTCGAAGGTTTCACAGCTTTTTTCTTTGTATAGTTCCTGGTCTCGGACTATTTTTAGCATAGCCCCTAACTGAACGAAGTTTCTTTCTATTTCGTATTTGATTTGAATTATTTTTTCATGGATACCAACATTCTCCATTATTCCTTACCTTCCATAAATTTATTTATTTTGTCTTTTAAATACTCAACAAACCATATACAATCGTTTTTATCATAAATATCTGAATTAGACCAACAGGTTTCTAATGTTCTAAATGTCTCATCAACCCATTCTTTTGTCTTTACTAAACTTGCGTAACTGTCCTGTGCGTAATTCATTCTCTACCCCCTGTTCCACATACTCCGCCTGGGCAGTCATAGTCAATAATTTCTCTTGGCTTGGTAACGGAAACTTGCAACGAAATTAGCTCTAATAAGTAATCTATGATTTTGTTGTTTTCTATTCGTTTTAAATTACCGTTTATCATATCGTCGTCGTATCTTCTGTTCATTAGCCAGTTTGTTGCTTCGGTTTTCATTTATTCTCCTCTCATCGGCATTAATACATATTTATAATTATCGTCTACCACCATAGCAGGTTTTAGGTCTTCGTTTAATCTGATTTCGATTTGTTCGGATTTTATAACCCTTAACACATCTATTAAGTAATTAACATTAAAACTTATTTCTAAAGGTTTACCTTCTACTAAACAATCTACCTTTTCTTCTACACTTCCTATTTCTGAGTTAACACTTATGGTTAGGTCATCGCCAATAGATAACTTAACTGAGTAATTAAAATCACCTGTAAATAATGCTACTCTCTCTAATGCTGATTTTAATTTGTTAGTGTCGGCTTTAATCATAGTTTTAAAACCAGTGGGTATGATTTGGTTGTAGTCGGGAAACTGTCCTTCTAATAGTCGAGTATGGAGCTCGGTGTTTCCAAAACTAAACATTGCCTGGGTATCGGTGAAGTCCATACTAACTTCGTCATCGGACAATCTAATCACTTCTGCGATAGCCCTGCGTGGGACTATTACTTTAAAATCACCTTTATAGGGCAGTGTCTTTAAGGCCAAACGGTGGCTATCGGTCGCTACTATATCTAATTTGTCTTGGGCGTTAAAATACACTCCATTAAGGAATGACCTTGCCTCGTTTTCGGATGAGGCAATAATTACTTCCTGGAGGGTTTCTTTTAGGTCGAAGGTTAAGTTGTTAGAAGGTAGAAGTTCGGGAAAAGGTAAAAAGTCATCACCAGGGTAACCTATTATCTTAAAGTCTGATTTGTCTTGATTGATATAAATTATGTTTTCTTTGGTTTCGATTTCTATGCTTCCGCTCATTCTTTTGATGAGGTCATTGAATAATTTATTTGGTATTACTATGTTTCCTTCTTCTTCTACTTGAGCATAGATTTCCGTTTTTATGCTTATTTCCAGGTCGGTGGCGTGAAGGTATAGTTTAGAGTTTTCAGCTTGTAAGTATATCCCTTCGTAAATAGGTGAGATTTTTTTAGATATTGCTTTTTGGACTGTCTGAATTCCTTTTAGTAAATCGATTTGGTTACATATTAATTTCATTGTTTCCCCCTTAAATATTCTTTAAAGTAATTTAATAATTGTTGTTTTTCTTTTTCTGTCCATTTTTTCAGTTCGTAGCTTTTCTTGTCTAACAGGTCGTATTTTTCTCCTAAGTAGTTTTTAATCCATACTTTCATCTCGTAGGTGTTATGGGCTTTCCAGTGTCCCGAACATCCTTTGAATGCTTTACACAAAGCTATTCCGTTGTCGAGGTCATATTTGGTGGCTGATTTCCCTCTTTTGAATATATGATGACTTTCGAGTTCGTCGATTTTGGGATTGCCACAAAACACACACTTTTTGTCTCTGGCCTTCACACACCTACTCCAGTAATTTAATAAAGTTGACGATTTTACTGTTTTGCCCTCAATAGCATTAACTCCTTCCTTTTATCGTGGATTTGCTTTTTGGTTTCTCTTAATTGTTTAATTAGTTCCTCAATTTCTTTTTTTAGTTTCTCTTCCATTTATTACTCCTTTTAATTTTTCTAATCTATACCAAAGTGCTCTTAAACTTACCGTTTCAAATCCTTTAACTTTTCTGATTACATTTAACACCTTTGGCATGGATTTTCTTCCGTATAAGTTTAATAAGGTCTGGTCGCATTTACTCCAATCGTAAAGCACTTTTTTGCGTTTAGGGTTTAGTATTCGGTATTCCTGATAATAAGCACATTCTTTTTCTCTCCTATAGATACAACCTTCACGGTCGGCACAATCTTTACAGAATGTGCTTTTTTTGTTTATCATCGCAACCACCCAATTTCTTTTCTTATCCGTTCATACTTGATTTTAAGAAGCTCGATTTCAGTCTTTAGTTCTTTTATTTCTTCTTCCAGCTCTTGTATATTCATTCTAATTCTCCTTTTTCTTTAAAGAAATTACATATCCCCTCTTTTGATATTTGAACAGTATGATAAGCACAATATCCGTTTTTGTAATACTCACAGTATTCGCAAGTCATTTTAACCCCTTAAAATATATCTTTTGATTCTACTATTTCTATTTTATTTTTATGTTCTAAGTATACTAAAGCCCTTCTACTTACGAATTGGTCTAATTCGTTTATTTTTTTAAATATAGACCTGAACAATTTTGAATTAACCCGTTTATACTGCCAATAACTTCTATCGAGTTCGTTTATGGTTTTTTCTAATTTGGCACATCTATCCTCTAATGCTTCTATCTTTTTAGATTTCCGAAACATAATTCCTCCCTAATTTTTAATCTCCTAAAGTGTTATTTTTAGCATTCTAAAGAAATAAATGATGTTCTTAATGATGCCCTAAGTGATGTTCAAAGTGTTATTTTTGGCACTTACATTCTTTATTAAGCACCTCATCAATCTGATTTAACTTCCTATACGGGCTGAGATACTTCCTCACTAACATAATACACAACGCCGAATAGGCGATAATATCCTTAAATTTATCCTCTAAACTTTCAATGGTGTTCTTTTTGTCATTGCCTACTATATGGTAGACGGCATCAATCTGCTTGGACATAAATACCATTGACTGAATGAGGGGTGCTATATCCTCATTCTTGTAAAACTTCTTACACAACTCCCCTGACCTTTCAAAGTTACCTAAAGTGTTTTCGTCAGAGGCGTATTGGTAATTCTTTTTTTGATGAAGTTCTTTTACATCATCTAAAATGTCATTAAATTCTCCAGTCTGTTTCATTTTATTATCCTTTCTGGTGATTATATTGAACAATTTCTTACTCCTACATATTCTTTTAACTTCAACCATATCTTTTTTAAAGACTTAACATCTCTCTTGTTGTGGTCAAGGATATACTCAAGGGCTTTCTCATCTCCCCGATTGCCCGCTATCCAGTATTGACTTTTGATTCGGTTCTTTAAGGTCTTGCCGAACAAAGCCCGTTCTACGGTGTCTAATCGATTAGATGTCAGTTTGAGTTTCCCTCTTGCCATTAACCAAGTGTCATCGTTTACGATACTGCCGAAGCCTGGAAAGTCTATCTTCATCATCAATGCCCTTGACCGTATATAAGGTATGTCAAATTTCCTTCCATAGTGAGTTACTATCCTATCGAATTTCATTAAGTCTTTAATCAATTTCTTTACTATCCTCTTGTCCGTCTGGTCTGGCTTGAATTTCTCAACATCTTCTTTATTGATTACTCCGTATAATATTTCGTCAGTGTCGTTGTCCAAGATACAATATGAAAGCATTATCCCGAAGTCTGCTGATAGGTTTGACGCCTCGATATCGAGAAACCCAATCCTTTCGTGCCACATATCAGGGCGTTCTTTCAAGAAGCAGGCATAATGCTCTAAGTAAGTATGACCATGTCTACATTTGTGAGTTCCCAACCAAACCAGTTCTGCTTTTTTAAGTCGGTGAATGGGTAACGGCGTTCTTGCCAATCAACCACCCCCTTTTTTATTTGTTGCTCATTTTTCCCTCCTTCTTTAGGGCTACCCTACTACATTCCAACTATTTTTTTAGGGTAGCCCTAAATTATTCTTATAAGCATTCCCCCTTATTCGTAGTAGTTTATTTCCGCCTTGCCGATATTGATTTTATAGGTCTTGATTAAGTCGGCAAGTCCCCTGTCTGCTATACCATAATCAATTCTTCGGCTTACATTTCTTTTTACTTGCTTACCTACTTCGTATAATCTGTATGCCTCGTTGTCGCTAATTAACATTCCGAACCTTCGTGGTCGGTTGTCATTTAGTTGAAAGGTGCAGTAACAGGGTAGTTTTATTCTTTTGATGTTTTCGCTTCTTACTCGGTTAGGGTCTTTCTCAACCCAATTTTTGAAAATCGCTAAATCATGTTTTTCAGTATTAATTTTAGTTTTGTTAACTTTTAAATACGGTCTCATTTTAACTCCTTATTCTCAAATTCTTCATATTTACAATACTCAGGATAGAATGCTAAATCAAACTTCCCTAACACTCCGTCTCTGTTTTTGGCTAATATCATCTTTACTGTTTCTGGCGGTTCACCTCCCATTCGTGGCCTTACTTCTCCTTTGGCTTTAGCTTGCCAGTGTAGGAATAACACAATGTTGGCTTTTTCCTCAATCGCCCCGCTATCTCTTAAGTCGGATAATTCTGGTTCTCTGAATTCTTTTCCTTTGTCGTATCGAGATAATTGACTTAATACTACAAATGGTTGTTTTTCTAATTCAATGGCCATTACTTGAATATCCCTCATGTTGTAAGTTACTCTTTGATAGTCGCTTAACTTTTGTTCTTTCCGAGACATATTATGCAAGTGGTCTACGAATATTATATCAGGTTTTATCTTTCTTATATAGTTTCTTATTTCGTAAGTATAGATTGTATATCTGATATTGATGTTCCAGGCCTCACCTAATACCTCACTTGCTTGTTTGATTTTTTCGTGCTGGGAAGTGGATATCAATCCTTTTCGGAAGTCAGCTATATTGGTTGAGGTGTATCTGGAAAGAATTCTCCTGGCCGATTCTACAGGAGACATCTCGCTGGTGCAGTATAGAACATTCAAATCACTCTCGGCAAAGTCCGTCGCTAACTGAAGGCCGAACATTGACTTACCCATTGAGGTTTTTCCGCCGATTACCATTATCTCACTATGGTCTAGCCCCCCTATTAGTCTATTCAATAGAGGAAGTTTGAATTTATATGGCACTCCTTTCATTGCCTGGGATAAGGTGGCGGAGAATAAATCTCTTAAGCTTTGTTCTTCGTTTTCTCTGATTAATTGAGGAAGTTTTAAAATGGCCTCGGTTAGCTCGTTGAATTCAATCTGGCCGTCTTTGTATTTTAAAGTCAATAAATATACTTGTCTTTTGTAGCTGGTTTGTTTAAGGATATTAATGTAGTCGGGCATATTATAGGATACAGGCACTGACGAAGTTAACAATGTTAAATAGCTAATCCCTACGGCTTCTAATTTGTTTTGTGTTTTGAGATTGTCTGTTAAGGTTATGATATCAATATTAACTCCTTTTCGGAATAAGTCCCTCATTGAGTTGTAAATTATCTGGTGGGAAGTAGGATAGAAATCCATTATGGTTAGTTTTTCGATAACCTCATAAGGGTCGTGTCCCGTCATTAGAAGTCCTAATATTGCCCTTTCGGTTTCTAAATTCTGTGGTATCATTTTATTCCTCAAAAGTTATTCAAATCGTGATATATTGATTTAGTTTCTTTTTCTGGTTTTTGTAGCTCATACACATCTTGCCAGTTTCTGTCTACGCTTTGAAGTAGTATTTGTATTTGTTTGTCTTGGTCTTTGGCGAGCTTATCCAATCTTTGCAACATTCGGTAGACTGCACCGTCCGTCATCGGTTTTTTAATTTTAACCCGCATATCTCGGAATTCCGAGAAGGCCTCCTTGAATTCGGCAGTCTTTGTTTCCATAATAGAAGATATTTTTGGTTGGTAAGGAGAAGATTTTTTAGACCCCTTATATATATACTTAGTATTATTTATATTAGTATTATTAGCACCCAAATTTTCGGATTCTAGTTTCTGAATATTCGGAAACTTGTTTCGAATAACTGACATCACAAAATCATAGTCCTCATTTATCCAAAAATACCTTCTGGCAGGCAATCCTTTAACCTTAACCCTTATTAAGTTTAAGTCTTGTAATATTTTAATTGCCTTTTTTTGTTGATATTCCGATAATGTAGTATCCTTCTCCATATCCTCAATGGTATTGAAAAACTCTCTGTCTTCGGTTAATTCCCCTCGTTCATCGAAGTAATCAATTTTCGATAGCAATTCGGAATACATTATCGCCGCCTCTAATCCTAAAGCGTGGGCTAATTGTTTATTAATTACCAATGACCCGCTGGACATTAATAATTTTCTTAATACTTTAAAATTGCTCATATCTGCTCCTTTGAAAGCAGGAAACCGAACCTACCCACCTATGATGACTTGAGGAGTGAGGCGGTAAATTGCAGTTTCCTGCTGTGATAATCATCATTATTATGATATAATACTCTAGTAGAATTTTCAAGCTATTGCCAATGTTTTTCTTCAATAAATATCTGTGTGCCATAGTTTTTAAAATGTAAATATTTCTTGTTGTTCTCTACCTGGTCTACATCAATACTATATAATCTCTCATTACGATAATCATAAAGTTTGATTGTTTTTAGTCCTTGTCTTTTTAACCGTTCATAGGTTTTGCTGTCAATCGCCCAGGCGTTCAGTTTCCTAAAGAAATGCTTGTCTTTGTCTCGGTCGATATTCCAACTCTGGTCTTGTGAGTCGTAATTCCCTAAATACAGCCTTCTTTTCCCTTGTTTGCGATAAAGTGTTTTAATCATTTTAACTCCTCTTTCTGTTCGTCTGTAATCCTTTCAATGTAGTGTTCGATATTCTGATTAATCAGATAATCCCCAATAAACTCTACACAATCTTGAAATTGTTCTTCGGTGCATTTAATTTTAAAGGTTGAATAAATCAATATACCACCTCTTCTAACCCAGGTGATTTTTTAAGTTTCAAGTAATAGGCCTTTAATTCAGGAGCTGATAATTCAGTCAATACTATTATGTTGTTGTCTTTCATTATGTCTTCGATAAACTGATTGCCATTTTTCTTTTCTTTGGCTAAATCGGTCAATTGCTGGGCTAATTCGTATACTTCTTCTTTGTTTTTCTCAGCATAATTAATGTAGTTTTTCTCGAAGTATCTAGCCAAATTGACTAATTCTTTACTATCGCACTGGCCTCTGGTGTAGTTGTGCTTCATAAACTCCACCGCTAAACAAAGTATTTTTACTTTGTCTTTTACGCTTATTTGGTTTATTTTCTCTACTACCTTTTCTTCTACTTTTTTAACCTCTTCTACTTCTTCTACTTTTACGAATTTGGCCTTGCTAATTGAGTAGAGTTTTTCTCCAGTATCTTTTTGGTAGATGTCAAATTCCCCTAATACCTCAACTTCCTGACCTTCGTAACTTTTGGGAATTATATCTCGCTCGTTATTAATAAAACTACTGGTTCTGATTTCTCCTGTGTTGTCCTCTACAATGCAATTCTGATAACCTATAGAATACTCCATTTTCTTTTCCTGAAAATCGAATACTCTTTTTACCTTACCTTTAATTTCCACTCGGTCTCTGTGGTTGGCTCTTTGTTTGATTTCTTGAATTTTTAATATCATCTTAATCCTCCATTTCTTTTATTTCTTGATAATCTTGGTCATCGTAATCCTCACAAATTTCACTGTTGCTAAATACCTCTTGTTTGTGGTATTCACAATAGCCCGTTCCTACTCGAGGGTCAAACTCTTCTTGAAAATATATACAATCCTCACATCTTAAATTTTCCATATATTTTTACCCCTTCTTGAGTCTCGGATTAGTGCATAAATCAATACCAAAAACCATATTCCGATTAGGGCGGTAAACCCGCCCATTAAAATCAATCGGATAACTACTGCTTGAGCTTCTAATTGTTCTAACATAATTTCCTCCTTAAACATCAAAATCTTCTTTAAATTGTTGTCGAATTTCCAGCATATTATCCCAATGGTAGTCAAATCTATTGTCTTTGATAGGTCGCATATAACCTTGTTTGTTGTCGGTTCGCCCCAACGGAAACACTACCATGTTCTGGATTTTCTTTTCGTTTAACTTCTCCCAAGTCCTACCATAGAACACTAATTGTTGGAAATCATAACCGCCCGTTTTAAGGTCGATAACACACAATTCACCTTCAAACTCGGCAATCATATCGACCGTTCCGCCTACTTTTATTTCTTGGTTTAGTAATGGGTGTTCAATACAGTATATCTCGCCAATCGAAGGTATATACTTTTCCCCGAAGGCTTTATAAGAATAATCGTTCCAATCTAACCCCAACGAGCCGTTTTTGACTATTCCTACTTCTTTTTCTAATTCGGGAAACTCGGTCGGTTCTTTCCAAATTATTTCGCCTGTTTTTTTGAAATTCTTTAAGGTATCCCAAAAAACTACATGATTGATTGTCCCCATTGACCCATATTGAACTAGTTCCCCTTTGGAAATTTGCCATTCTTTTTGGTAGCCTAATATGGTGGTGATTGAAGGATATTTTAATCCTTCGGGTGCGTCGTAAAACCTGAAAGTTTTAAATTGTTTCTGTAGTAAGTCGACTTTGGCTCTGTATTCGTCCAACTCAAAATGCTTTTCTACTATGCTTTTGGCCTTAAAAATAACCTCATCAATATCGTCGTCTTCGTCAACCTGCATAGTCAATGTGTAATTAGGTCTCAAATTTGAATAACTTGCTTTTGGGATAACCCCTGACTTTCCTACTACTACTTCTTTAATTATCATTTAATTCCTCCTGTAATGCTTTAATAACCAAATTTGCCACATACCTTGAGAATATCAATCCCTTTTTTCTGGCTGTCTCTTTTAGTTTAGCGTGTGTCTCGATGTCGATTAGGAATGTGATTTGTTTCTTTTTGTCCATTTCTTTTCTCTCCTTTTTTGATTTATACTAACATATTTTTGAATTAAAATCAAATTTTTTTAGATATATTCTCTATTTTCTTCATCTGCTTTATCACCCAGTGCAAAGCGTCTTCTTCGTGGTATTTATCTTCCCAGTGTAATTCTTCCATTCTTTTCTCAATAACTCTTTTTAAGGTTTCCCATTCTACCATTTTAATTTCGCTCCTTTTAGTAGTTTTAATATCCATTTAATCATTCTAATTCTCCTGATTTTTGGTTATTCTCTATTACTGTCATCACCGATAATATCCAGTCCAACTGAATAATGCTTAATTTGTTTCCGCCCCATAATAATTCCTCTTTTCTACCTTCTAAAATTAACCTTAACGAATCCCATTTTTCTTTATATTGCCCTTTATTCTCCATTTTTTTTCCCTCTGATATAATTTCCTACTTTGTATCGTAATATAATGCTAATACTATGTCTTTTTCATCTGAATCGTAATCACACAATTTAGACAAATTCTCGGCATAAAACATCACTTCTTTTCTGTGGTTTCTACCAATTAGTTTCTCGTTAGGCAAGCTAAGATAAGTCTTGTGAAATTTGTCTCCGTTATAGCAGATTATTAGGTAATCGTTAAAAGTTACTCTTTTAATTATCACCCCCTCGGAATTTAAGATTTCCCTAATCGGTTTGTTAGAATAAAATCTTGTGCTTGCTACTGATTTGGAATTATATTCCTCTATGATTTGGATTATTTTATTTTTCATTATTATTATCCTTTATAACCTCTCCGTATAAGTTTTGGCTGACATAATCTCCTATTCCTTTTGCGTCTTCTACTAAGTCCATTAAAGAGATTACCCATATTAAAGTCGTTAGTTCCTCGTAACCGTAACTGCTGTTCTGTAATATATTGACTTTGTCTTGGATAATTCTTCTTAGGCGTATCCAATCTTTAATATTGATTTTATTTTTCATTATCAACCTCCGAGTATTCCTCGATAGTTTATATTTACTCATTTCTTATCCTTTCTGGGCAGTTTAGTGAGTTGCCCAGCTCTTACTTTTACCACAATACTTTTTTCTCAATTAAGTTTATTAATTCTTCCGCACTCACCTCTTTACAATAATAAGCCCCTGGGATAAACTCCGTCTGCTCACCTCTCTTAATAGGCTGAACCCCAAAGATACCCTTTTTCTCCATTATAAATTTATCACCCTTATCCCAGATAACCGTATGGAGTCCGTGATTATCGTGGAAAACTACATTGTTAGTTAATAGGCTATCTGAGATAGTTCTATCATTTACCCCTATAAATTTTAAATTTCTGGAGTTAGAGTTTTTATTGTATTCTTTCATTAAGTTTATTATTGCTTGTCTTTGTTTGTCCATTTTAATTCCTTCCCAAATTTTTAATAATTACATTGATTAATTTTCTATCTTTGCCTAATCGGTAACTGGTGTATTTTAGTATTCGCAAATCTTCTTCTTTCGATTCCGCCCCTTTTAAACATTCTTGGCTTCCACGAAGGAATTTCGTTAGCATGTCTAATGTTTCAATTAAGGCTTTTTTGGTGTCTTTATTCATCGTAATCCTCTATAAATTCCTGATATTTGGGTTGTCTGAGTATCCCCAGAAATTATCATCTGCTCCGATTAGAATATGCGTTCCTGTAGCACTACTGTATCGGTCATATTGGTTGGCAATCCATAACCATTTGCCTCTGTTTGTGATATATCTTGGTGCGTTCCCTTCGTCTATTTTTCTTTGGACTTTTTCATACATTCTCATTTTGTTTCTCCTTTTCCCAGGACGGGCTTACTGCCCGTCCGTTCTTTGTGTTTCTTCTATTAGACAAATTGTATTGCTATAATTTACCATTCTTCCGTTCTGAGTGCTTAGATTATCTTTGTAACTGTTGAGGCTGTTAATAGTATATATTACATTCTCGACTTTCCTTGGCAGAAAAAATATATACTCAGAATCAGCGTTTAGTTTTTCTATAATTCCTAATGCTTTTTTTGTGTCTCTTAAAGCCTCCTCTAATTTTTGTTCTACATTCTTTAATTCCATTTCGATGTTTCTTACTGTTCCTACTCTGCTTTTTTCTACTTCTTTCTTTACTGTTTCTAATCCTTTTTCTTTTCTCATCTTAACTTCTCCTTTATTTTTATTTCCTATTATAATGATATAATACTTTAAGAAAAATGTCTAGGGTTTTTTAAAATATTTTTTAAATATTTTAGAGTATTTTATGGAGA
>LSQX01054224.1_pt1 | contig 36922 bp, 38 predicted proteins | sample 654561 | NCBI WGS metagenome assembly LSQX01 (sample SAMN04489861, study PRJNA283612) | anaerobic digester metagenome | isolation source: 4 biogas reactors fed with cattle manure at either 37C or 55C with and... | place: Denmark: Kongens Lyngby | collected 2014 | reverse complement strand
CACAGTACTGTCGCTATCACTGACGGGACGCAGCACCAGACGCAAACTGCCGCGTTCAGAAGCCTGAATTAATGCTGTTACAGCATTCAGGGGGACATCTAAAGTAACCGTATCCACCACCAGCTGCTCTGCCGTTTGTTCACGTATATACTGACCGACTGCCAGCACCTTTAACTTGTCTGCCACTACTTTCGTCAGCGTTTCTCCCTCTGCTGTCGGCGGGTCGATGGTGACAACGGCATCAACAAAATCACCGGGCAAAATGAAACCGGCGACACCGGAAACATTGTTGACCGGCACTGTTACTGCCCGGTGCCGGGGCGAAATTTGATACGCCAGGGCAGCTTTACTTTGTGCAAACACCAGGCGGGAGGACAAAACTTGTTCTCCCGCTGCCATTCTCTCGCGGCTGTAAGCACCGGCTATTTCACCAATATCAAGAATGGCATCGGCATGCAGTGCTGTTTTCGGCAGCTCTATCGTTGTAAACATGGAGGCATCCAATTTAACCCGTGCCGGAATTTCTTCTTTTGCCACCGGCACAGGCACCAATTCCGCCGCCGCTTTACTTCTGGCTTCCAGCTGCACTAAATATAGATAAACAGCACCTGCCGCAGCCAGTGCCAAAATTAATGATAAGAAAAACAGTTTTTTCCCCTTCATGCCCTCACCTCATCTATGTTCGGTCCAAGAAAAACCCAGGGCAGATATCAGGGGCGCTTTGGGGGGCTAAAACCCTGACATCTGCCGCCGGAAAAGATAAAATGCTTTTACTCCACTAACTTGCCGCTGATAAGACCAAAAGGACTTTCCCCTGCCGCCGTGGTACAGCCTCCTTTGACCCGGCGAATAAACCTTCCGGTAATCTCTTTATCAATCTGCCAGGAACCATTGCCCAGCTGTTTTGCTTCCAGCCAAAAAGCAGCAAAATCCACTACTTCCACCTGCGTTACTTTACCGTTTTCTTCAAGGGGACGATAGACGGGTATATATAGAATGCGCGGACAGCCAGGTGGACAGGTATTAAAACTGCAGGTATGATCGCTCTGTGCCTGGGCGGCAGTTAAACGGGCCCCTAAACCACTCTTGAGGGCTGAAAATTTCACTCCCGCTTCTGTATAAAGAATATCACCCAGACTGATCACACCGTCATAGCCTTCGCGCAGATAGATTTCAAATTCATTGGCACCCTCAGCGCCTTCCCGAAAGGCAAGGGCTCCGGAATTTCCTGAACCTAAATCCAGCTCATCGTTATTGTTGTTTTTGGCAAACAATTTATAGGTTTTGTTAAACTCAAAGCTGGCCTTTTCGTTTATCCCCAGCGGGACAAGCTTATGCATGGCTGTCGGACGTGCTGCTGCAGCCCGTGCTTTTTGCGCCATTTTTTCTGTAGAGTGTGTGAACAGTTTGGCAAAAAATAAACGTACAGGCGCAAAGGCAGTTACAGTAACTTCTTTTCCGTCGGCCGCCACCTCAACCTCAACTTGCCCGGCCTCAACACCGTTTTGGGCAGCCACAGTCAGTGCCACTGCTTTTACCTGCTCTGCTCCTTCGTTAAATTTAGTTGCTCCAGCCAATGCTGCAGCATCGGCTGCCGCTGACAAACGGGACTGGGTCACATAATTAACGCCAAGATCAGCCACTAAGGCCGTACATGCCATCAGCAGAGTCATGATACAAGCCAGGATAACAACGACAGTCCCACCTTCGTTCTGCCAATATTTTTTCAGCCTCCTACCGCCCATCATCTCACCTCATTCCACGCGCATGGTGACGCTGCTGCTGACAATCCAGGGATTACTAATAACTTTGCCCGCCAAAGGAGTAATCAGCTGCAGTGGGTAGCTCACCCTGAGATGTAAATCCTCACCGCTTTGGCGCTCCCCTGCCGGGGTGATGGTAACGGTTAACTCCGCCGGATTAAGGGGGTTGACTGCGCTGGCAATACGGTCTGTTATCTCTGCGTCACTGGCCCCTACTGCCCCATAACGGGCCCCCTGCCGCGCTGCCTGTGTCACTAGCAGGTACGCATTACAGATACGCCCCACTTCCACCATCCCCAAAAGCAGCAGCAAAATGATGGGCAGCACTACAGCCGCTTCCACAACAGCCTGGCCTCTGTGATTCTTTAACCATTTTGCCATTATCCTCACCCACTTAAGCGTTTTCAGGCAGGATTTAGCCCTGCCCATGGTGGACAGGGCTGTTCACACAATGCAAATCATTTAAAATTAGACTTTCTATTCAGTTGACACATCTAAACTGCCTGTAACGTTTTCAAAAATCTCCTTAATCTTTTTGCCCAACGGACTGAGAGCAACAATCGCTGCAATAGATACAAGCGCTAAAATCAATGCATATTCGGTCATACCTTGTCCCGATTCTTCACTAAGCAATTTTTGTAATAATTCCTTCATTGTTTTTTAACCTCCCCAAATATATAATAACAGCACCCGCAAGCTTTCCGCTGCTAACAGTTTAACACCATTTCCACAAGCTGCCATCTAGCCTACGTCTCATTTCCGGCAGGACTATGGTCCTATTTTCGTCCAACAAAAAAGAACCCCTCCGGGTTCTGCTTAAAGTTTGACGATGCGGTTTTTCACGGCATACAGGGCAGCTTGGGTACGGTCGGTCACATTTATTTTGCGGAAGATATTAGTAATGTGGTTCTTAACCGTCTTTTCACTGATAAACAGTTCCGCGCCAATTTCCTTATTGTTTTTACCGCGGGCGATCAGGGTCAGCACCTCTATTTCCCGTGGGGTGAGAGTTTCTGTGCTGCTGCGGTGGCGGGCCTGACGCTGGAACTCCGCCAGCATTTTCGCGGTTATGGCAGCATCAAAGACTGTTTCACCCCTGGCCACAGCCCGAATAGTGCTGATCAAAGAATCGGCTGCCACATCTTTTAAAATGTAGGCTGAAACGCCGGCTTTAACTAATTCGAAAATATATTCATCATCATCGTGTATCGTCAGGGCGATAATATTGGTATTTGTACAGTTCCGTTTGATTTTCTTTGTGGCTTCAATGCCATTCATGCGCGGCATATTAATATCCATTAAAATAATTTCCGGTTGGTATTCGCGGGCCAGAGCACAGGCCGCTTCACCGTTTGCCGCTTCTCCTACTATCGTAAACTCTTCATGCAGTTCCAAAATCCGCTTTAAGCCATCGCGAATCAGCGCATGATCGTCGGCAATGAGGATGGTCGTTTTCTGCATCTGCTTCACCTCTTTATAGGGATCATGATCTGAATCTCACTGCCGCTGCCCGGAGCAGATGTAATTTCCATCTCCCCCTTTAATAATTCCACACGTTCCCGCATACCTAATAAACCAAAACTTTCTGTCTTGGCGTTTGCGCTCAGATCCGGGTCAAAACCGCAGCCATCATCAGATACTAATATATGTAAACGCTTGGGCAGCATTTCCAGTTTTACAAGACAGCGCTGTGCCTGCGCGTGTTTACAGATATTGTTGAGTGCTTCCTGGATTATGCGAAAAACGGCAACTTCCAAGGTGTTAGGCAGGCGTTGATTGTCGCCACCCAACACCACTAACTCAATTGTCAGTTTAGTATGTTTTTGCAGTTCACTGATAAAGCGGCGCAGGGTAGGAATGAGCCCTAAATCATCCAACACCATGGGTCGAAGGTTAAAAATAATTTTACGCACTTCCTGCAGACTTTCCTTGACCATGGCCTTTAAATCATGCAGTTCCTCTTTAACCTTTTCCGGCTCCAATGCCATTAATTTTTCACATATTTCAGCCCGCAGCACCACATTAGCCATGGACTGGGCCGGTCCATCATGAATTTCCCTGGCTACACGCAGGCGTTCTTCTTCCTGTGCCTTTATGATCCGCAGGCTTAACTGCTGCCGCAGCTGCAGTTCATCAAGTTTTACATTAGTATGCTGCAGATCACCGGAGAGCAGCTGCAGCGCCAACTCGGTCTGACCTTCCAGCTTCTCGGCTTTGGTTAATGTTTCATTTAACTGCAGCAAAGCTGCCTCCAGCTCCTTGAGGCGCTGTTGATTCTCTTCTTCCTCTTCATACATCTTCAGCAGCTGCTTTTGTATATATTTAGCTTCGTCATAGGCGACCTGAATTTCCTGCGCGCTGTATTTGGTAAAGTTACCGTTGACCTCCAGCAAATGCTGTCGTGCCAGTTTATAGTCCTGCTCCAGACGATCTGCCTGCGTAATTACCTTTATGAGAGCTGACTTTAGCTCTACCAGCTCGGCCATTAAAAGATTCCTTTGTTCCTGTCCCTGTTTAATAAAAACAGCAATCTGCTTTCTGCCTTCAGCTACTGTTGTCAGCATCCGGTTGATGACTTGGTCGATCTGGCTGAAATTATGCAAAGCACCCACCGTCCCGAATTGAGATCTGTTTCCTTTATTATTTCGACTAATTCCATTACTTTCCTCCCTCTTTATGCTGTCCCCAGACAAAGAATACCCTGTAAAGGGGCCATGCTCTACTTAACGCACGAAGTAAGCAGAATAATTTACTAATTCTGCTGCAAACTAAACTGACCCAGTCACTTGTTTAGCTTTAATCCGGTACTGTCTTCAGCTACAGTACAGCAAGAGGATAATGGCAGAATCTTGCAATTTTTTAGAACTTTTACTATCTTACCAGCTACAGCAAACAAGCATTGAAAGTTTCGGTAAAGACTGGTACAATCAAAAATGAGCCAGCTGTTATTTTTTTCACTAATATGCCACGTCAGAAGGTGAGTGATCTGATGAGTGATTTAAGTATTCTGTTTAATCCGAAATCTATTGCTGTAGTTGGTGCTTCCAACAAAGAAGGGAAAATTGGCCATTCCATCTTAGTAAATCTACAGGAAAGCGGCTATGCAGGTAATGTTTACCCAATTAACCTTAAAGAAGAAGAGATTTTAGGTTACAAATGCTACCCTTCCGTCAAAGAAGTTCCGGATGCTGTTGATGTTGCTGTAGTTGCTGTCCCTGCCCACATTTCAATTAACGTGGCAAAGGAGTGCGGGGAAGCAGGAGTAAAATTCTTAGTAGTTATTACTGCTGGCTTTAAAGAAATTGGTGAAGAGGGTTTAAAGAGGGAACAAGAACTTGTCCGCATCTGCAAAGAGTACAACATGCGCCTTGTCGGCCCCAATGTTGTGGGCATTATGGACAATCATACTCCCTTTAATGCTTCTTTCACGCCCGGTTCTCCGCCTAAAGGCAAAATTGCCTTTATCTCTCAAAGCGGTGCCATGCTGCTGGCCATTCTGGACTGGAGCCGCAGCGTGGGCTTAGGCTTTTCCCGTTTCATCTCCATGGGCAATAAAGCTGATCTTAATGAAATTGACTTTATCTGGTCTGCCTGTGAAGATCCGCAAACCAGCGTTATTCTCTGCTATTTAGAGGATGTTACTGACGGTGAACGTTTCTTGGAAGTTGTCCGTGAAGCAAGTAAACGTAAACCTATTATCATTCTTAAGGCTGGCACCTCTACCGCCGGTGCCCGGGCCGCTTCTTCCCATACCGGTGCTCTAGCCGGCAGTAACATTGCTTACGACACAGCTTTTCGCCAGTGCGGCGTGCTGCGGGCAGATAATATGGCTGAATTATTTGATTTAGCCATTGCTTTTGTAAACCAGCCCGTACCTGCCGGTAAGCAAATAGCCATCGTCACCAACTCCGGTGGCCCTGGTATTATTGCTACTGATAGTGTAGAACGCTATAATTTAGACATGGCCCGTTTCAGTAAAGAAACTACCGCTAATTTACGTGAATCGCTGCCGGTAGAGGCCAGTGTTTATAACCCTGTAGATGTGCTGGGTGATGCGCCGGCTGACCGCTACCGGACGGCACTGGAAGCAGTGATGGCAGATGACAGCACACACTGTGCCCTGCTCATGCTCTCCCCTACTGCTGTTACCGAACCGTTAAAAACAGCTGAATTAGCGGCGGAAATGCGGCAAAAATATCCTGACAAGCCGGTCTTTGCGGCCTTTATGGGTGGTGAAAGACTTGCGGAAGGTACCCGTTTTCTTGCCGATTACGGCATTCCTACTTATACTTTCCCCGAACCGGCAGTGAAAGCCATTTCCGGGATGGTTAATTACGCCCACATGCGTCAGAAAATCGAGAACGCAGAGCCGCTCTACACCTTTGATAATATAGACCGTCAGGCAGTAAAAGCAACCTTTTATGATGTGATACGAGACCGTCGACTAGTCTTACTGGGTAACGAAGCAACACAAGTAGCACAGGCGTATGGTATCCCGGTAGCTCCTATTTATCTCGTTAACAGCCCTGATGAAGCTGTAGAAAAGGCTGAAAGCATGGGCTATCCCGTCGTGCTGAAAATTGCTTCCCCCAAAATTATTCATAAAACAGATGTTGGTGGCGTCAAGGTAGGTCTGACCTCAGCAGAGGAAGTCAAAAACGGTTATCTTGAAATTATGGAAAGTGTCAACCGTCTAATGCCGGGCACACCTATTTATGGTATAGAAATTCAGAAAATGATGCCCCCGGGCAATGAAATTATTGTCGGTATGACTCGAGATTTACAGTTTGGGCCGTTAATTGCCTTTGGTTTAGGCGGTATCTACGTTAACCTGCTGAAGGATGTTTCCTTTAGACTGGCGCAAAACCTAACGCGGCAGGAAATTGAAGAAATGATTAAGGAGACTAAAGCTTATACCTTGCTGCGTGGGTACCGCGGCAGCGATCCCTCTGACATCGAGTCACTGGTAGATACAATCGCCCGGATTGCAAAACTTTCCTTAGATTTCCCCGAGATAGCGGAAATCGACCTAAACCCTGTGTTCGCATATTCAGACGGTGCCGTGGCACTGGATGTGAAAATAACCATTTCCTCTGATGACAAACTGGAGTAGAAAAGGTAAAATAGGGTAATCTGGAGTAGAAAGGGTGAAGTAAATGAGAAGTATTTTTATCAGCGGTATGGCCGGCAGCGGCAAAACAGCAATTGCCTTAGGTTTGGCGCTTAAACTGCGTGCAGAAGGAATTAAGGTGGGCTACTTTAAACCACTGGATCCAACCAAGGGGTCACAGAACAAAACTGATGATGATGTGCGGTTACTAAAAGAAGTACTAAATCTGCCCCATGATGAATCTGTCCTTTCCCCTGTCCACACTGCACCGTTCCATCTGTCCAGGGGTAACAACACAGCCGCAAACCGGGCAAAAATCATGGCAGCCTATGAAAAAGTAGCGGCTGATGTCGACACAGTTATTGTTGACGGTTCCCTCTCCCCTTACACTGCCGCCAGTTTAGGTCTTGATGCCATCAATCTGGCTAAAATGCTCAACAGCGCCCTGATTTATGTGGCCCGCTTAACTGATGACTACAGCTTTGATAAAACCATATTCTATAATGAGCATTTTCGCCTGGCAGGTGTACCTATCCTGGGCAACATCTTTAATAACGTGAGCCGCACTCTTTTAGATAAAACCAGGGGCATTTATACCCCGATTCTGGAGGATGCAGGGTTCCCGGTCTTAGGCGTTATTCCACAAAAAGCAGAGATTGCCGCCCCCACAGTACGGGAGTACTATGATACTTTAGGTGGGGAACTGCTGGTCGGTGATGAAAATAAAATGATGCACCTGGTGGAAGAAGTAGTAATCGGCTCCATGACCATCGAGGGAGCTTTAAGTTACCTGCGGCGTGCCCCGAATAAAGCTGTCATCACCGGTGGTGACCGGTCTGATATTGCCATTACTGCTCTAGAAACCAGTACTTCTGTGCTAATACTTACCGGCGGACTTTATCCCGATGTTAGCGTGATTTCCAAAGCAACGGAGAAAAATGTACCGGTGATTTTAGTCCACTACGATACGTACACTGCCATCGAGCGCATGCATGAAGTCTCACGACGCATTCACCCTAGCGACACCAAAGCAGTACAGATCGCCCAAGATAACATCAACGAATTCTGCAGCTGGCAGTCCGTTGTGGAGTATATCAAGCAGGAAGATCAGTAGATCTAGCTTAGGCAAAGACGGAGTCAAAAGTGACTCCGTCTTTTTCTCTGTTTATGCCCTTTCTGCAGTCCAGCGGCGTAAGAGAGCTATTTCTTCGCCATATTCACGATAATCATCTACGGGAGTTTCTAAAATTATGGGCAGCTGTTTAATATAGGGATGACTGACAAAATTAACGATGCCTTTTTTCCCTAAATACCCTTCACCCAGGCGGGCATGGCGATCTTTATTGGTCCCCGGTCCGTATTTGGAATCGTTTAAATGAACCGCCTTTACCCTGTCCAGGCCAACTGTGTTTTCTATCTCAACTACTAAACGTTCTACTTCCTCAGCCTGCACAAAATCATAGCCGGCACCCGTCAAATGGCAGCTATCAATACAAACGCCCAGCCGTTCAGGGAAACCAAGCCTGTCCATAATGGCGGCTATTTCTGCTAAAGTGCCGATTTCCGAACCCTGCCCGGCCATGGTTTCCAAAAGCAGCATTATTTGACCACGATGGGGTAAAAAAACTTCTTCTAAACAAGCAGCAATGCGCTCTATCCCCTTTTCGGCACCTGCTCCGGTATGTGAACCGGGATGAATAACCAGATACTCCACCCCCGCTGCATCCATACGCTGCAACTCTTCTGCGATCACCAGCTTGGCAAAATTGTAAGGACGCTCTTCCCTGGCCGCCATATTAACTGTGTATGGTAGATGTCCGACAATCTGAAAGATGTCATTCTCCGCGCGTACAGTTTTCCAGACAGAGATTTCCTGCTTTGAAATAGCCCGGGCTTTACCTCCCCGAGGATTGCGCGTAAAAAACTGAAAGGTATTAGCTCCTATTTCCCTGGCAGTTTCTGCCGTTTGCGGAAGACCTTTGGCTATGGACAGATGGGCACCAAGACGCATATTTACCTCCTAGATAACTAATGCTTTTCTTCAGTTATATCATATAAAACAGAGGAAAGTAAGCATAGTACGTAAAAGACGCATCCATACGCGATGCGCCTTTTTACGTTAACAATTTACTTTACCGTTTTTTCCTTTTTCACGGAGCCGCCGTGACATTATGCCACCTACTTTACCAGCCTCCCGGGCCGTAAGGTTCTGCCAACCTGCTTCTTTCACTTTATCACTTAACCCTAATTCTTCTGCAATCTCCATTTTCATTTTTTCCAGTTCCAGTTCGCGCGGCGTCATTTTCTCTCGCTTTTTTTTGTACTTTGGCATGCCAATCCTCCTTTAGTCTCTTTCCTAGTATGTGCCGACTATAGGAAGTTATGCCGCTTTCCTTTGCGCCAAACCGGTTTGCGCCGGGAAGATGCCGGCAGCAAAAAAGAAAAAACGGTGAATATTTCTAAACGCCCAATTAACATTAACAGCGTTAAACAGACTTTCGCCCCGGGAGCCAGCGGCGCATATGTATGCATGGGACCTACAGCCGCCAGACCAGGTCCGATATTGCCCTGCGCCGAAGCCGCTGCAGAACAGGCTGTAGTTAAATCGTATCCTAAAGAGGTCAGATAAAGTACAGCACAGATAAAAATAAACAGGTATAAGCAGACAAAGGCCACAATTCTGTTGATCAACTGTCGTGAAATCACCTGTTCCCCTACCCTGACAGGGGTAATTTCCCACGGTCTGACCGCCTTTCTTAATTCGCGCAGCAGATATTTACCTACCACCAAAATCCTGATCTGCTTTAAGCCACCGGCAGTGGAACCTCCGCATCCACCGACAAACATCAACAGTAATAACAACAGGCGTGCAAATTCGGGCCAGCGGTCAAAATCAGTACTGGCGAAGCCGGTGGTTGTAACCACTGAAGAAACTTGGAATACAGCATGGCGAAAAGCAGCCTGCGGACCGTAATCTAAAGGCAGCAAAAAAATGACCAGCAAAAGTGTCGCCACCACCACCAGCTTTAAATAAAAGCGTAATTCTTCATCTTTAAACACCCGCCGCACCCTGCCCAGCAATAGATAGTAATACAGAGCAAAGTTTACGCCTGCCAGCAGCATGAAGAACGCAATTACCCATTCCGCAGCAGGATTGGCAAAACCGGCTACACTGGCGTTTTTTGTGGAAAAGCCACCCGTGGCCATGGTGGCAAAGGCATGTGTGAGAGCATCAAAAAAGGAAAAACCTACTGCATTAAGGATAATTGTTTGCGCTGCCGTTAAAGCAGTGTAGATCAACCATAACACCTTGGCAGAATTGGCAATCCCGGGTGTCACAGTCTGCGTCAAAGGCCCCGGTGTCTCCGCCTGTACCAATAGGGCGCCACTAACCCCTAAGCGTGGGAAAACAGCAACAAATAAAACGATAATACCCATGCCACCAAGCCAATGTGTCAGCGCACGCCACAATAAGATAGACTGCGGCTGCTGCTCCACAGAAGCTATGACGGTTGCACCGGTCGTGGTGAATCCTGACATTGCCTCAAAATAGGCATCAATCATGGTAGGCACACTGCCGGCAAAATAGTAAGGCAGGGCACTAAAGAGTGACACAAGCAGCCAGGCTATAGTCACAAAAGCAAAACTCTCCTCCCGCCGCAGCTCAGCAGGCGGCTCTCCCGCACGCAGCAGCAGCCAGGCCGTACAAATTGTCAGCACAACGACCATGCTGAAATCTAAGCGTTCTGCGCCTTTTTCCCACATTGCCCACAGCAAAGGGATAAGCATGGCGAAAGCTAAATAGAGCAAAACAGAACCCAACAAATAATTTATACTACGCCATTTCATGGCCGACCCAACCTAAACTGCACTTTATTTCTCTTTTCCTCAGCCAGCAGGGAAGCACCGGCTGCGCTCAAACCGTGCGGCAGCAGTAATACCAAGTGGTCTCCTGCCTGTATGCGTTCAGCGGTAAATGGTGCTGTGAAACGGCCCTGTCTTACCAGGGCTCCCCAGATCATCTCATCAATGAGGCGATCTTTGCCAAAACGTTTATTTATTAGCGGCATCCCTGCCTGCACAACTACCTCCAGTGCCTGCACCGGACCGCAGCCGATAATGGCAAAGTTTTGCCACGGAGGCGGCTGCAGTAAGCGCAGCACCTGTTCCGCCACAAGAGTTTTCGGCGCCACAATATTATGCAGCTCTGCAGTCCGCAGGGCAATTTGACTGGAGTGATTTCGTGCTACCACGATAATGTTTTGTATACCGAGACTCTTTGCCAGTAACGCCGACATCAGGTTGAGCAAATCATCATCACCGGCGGCAGTAAAGCAGTCAGTGGTGGCATTAACAACTGCACTTAAAAAAGTATGCTCTGCCGTTTCACCATGAAAAACTTGTGACTGCGGCAGTCTCTCTGCCACTTTTTCACAGCGTGTCAGTTCATGATCAAGCAAAACATTTTCCAGATCAGGCACTTCTTTCCCCAAGAGGTCGGCAATTTGTTCTCCCAGCCGCGAGCCGCCCCCTATCAAGACTCGCTGCGGAAGTCTAACCTGTTCCTGTGGCGGCAGCCACTGCTGCCTGCGTAAGGCATCACCAATCAGATAAACTTGATCACCTGCAGCCAAAACAAAATCGCGCGAACGAGCCTTAGTTTCACCCCCTCTGGTAACGGCACAAACAGCAGCCTGCCCCGGTAGTTCAAGCTGCTGCACTTTTTGCCCCACCAGGGGGGAGGATTTTGCCAGCGTAAACACTACAAGAGCTACACGGCCGCCAACAAAGTTTAAGCTGGCCACCAGCCCCGGATTTACAATCTGCTTGACAACAGCCTGCGCAGTCAACATAATTGGATGCAGCAGTATATCAACAGCTTTAAATTCTGCTCGCAAAAGATGATTTTCTTCCCAGTAGTCAGGCTGCTTGAGACAGGCTGCTGCCCTGCTGCTGCCCAGCTTTTTTGCCGTCAAGGCGGCAAGCAGATTTATTTCATCAACGCCTGTTGCCGCCACAAACAGGTCTGCCCTACTTACCCCCCCCGCCAAGAGTGTTTGGAGCGAGGAGGCATCGCCAAGGAGTACCTGTCCGTCTATCTGCTGCTGCAGCCAGTCTGCCCGGCTGCAGCAGCTCTCGATCACTACCACTTCGTGGGTGGCTGATAATAGCACTGCTAATTCTTTTCCGGTTTCGCCGCCGCCGGCAATAACAATACGCATCTCATCCCTCCGCTGCCTCTTTGTCTGCAGGGCCATGCTTGCATCACTACAGTCCCTTAGACATAAAAAAAAATCGATCGGGTTGGCTCATCTCCGCAAGCAGAAGATTTACTGGTTTTAAATTGGTTTATTAATATATATGAGGCAGCCCAAGATAATTGATAGAAAACAGATTTATTAACAAGTTATAAAGACCATGACTCTGATTATATTAAAGGCAGGTAAATTGCAGTAAATATGCGAAGTATTAAGAGATCTGCCACAGCATAAATCTTTTATCAGGGAGGAAATATGAAACACGTACTACGCTTAGTAAAAATGGCAAAACCTTACTGGTGGCTGCTGATTATTACCGGCTTTAGTCTGCTTGTCATCACCGGTCTCAATCTGATTGCCCCCTATTTGATCATGAGATTAACTGACATACTTACTGAACTGACTGTTCGCCCTGAGTCCCTGACTGAGGTTCGCACTCTTGCCCTGATCTTAAGTGGTCTATATATCTGCCGGGCTCTGTTCACTTTTTTCTATCGCTATTTAAGTCATCTGGCGGCTTGGAAGCTGGTGGCAGAGATGCGGGTAATCGTTTATAACCATCTGCAGAAACTGTCCATGCGTTACCATGACGATAAACAAACAGGTCAGTTGATGTCGCGTACTACTAATGATACAGCAACATTGGAAGTACTGATCGCACACGCAGTGCCCGATTTAGCTGCTAACCTGCTGATTCTCGTGGGAGTTACCATTATTCTTTTTGTCATTCACCCCACTTTAGCCTTACTCACCTTAATACCGGTGCCCATTTTACTGTACAGCGGCTTCTTTTTCACCAAAAAAGTCCGTCCCTTTTTCCGTACTGCCCAGGCCGCTGTTGCCGATTTGAATGCCGTCCTGCAGGATAATCTGTCCGGTATGCGGGAAATTCAGGTTTTTAACCAACAGCGGAAAGAAAAAATGAGAGTTGCTGAAAAAGCAGCCAATCATGCACAAGCCATCCTCCATGCTTTAAAATTAAGTGCCCTCTTTCATCCGGCCGTAGAAATGGTCAGTGCTTTTGGGACAGTTATTGTCGTAGGCTTCGGCGGTGTGCTGGCTCTGCAGGGCAGCCTCACCATAGCAGATATTGTCGGCTTTTTAATGTATTTAACGCTTTTTTATCAGCCCATTGCCACCCTGGCCAGGGTCACGGAGGACTTACAGCAGGGCATCGCCGGTGCAGAAAGAGTTTTTGAAGTGCTTGATACTGAACCGGATATCCGGGACAGCAAAAATGCCCTAACCCTAACTGTTTGTGCGGGACAGGTAAGGTTCGAGCATGTCTCCTTCCACTACCAGGAAGAACTCCCGGTATTAAAAGATATCAGCTTTACGGCAGATCCGGGTGAGATGATTGCTTTAGTCGGACCGACAGGTGTGGGTAAAACTACCATCATCAGTTTACTGGCACGCTTTTACGATCCCGTGCAGGGAGCCATCTATCTGGATAACTATAACATCAAGGATCTCACCCTGGCTTCTCTGCGCGATCAAATCAGTATCGTGCTGCAGGACGTCTTTTTATTCAACGGCACGGTGGCTGAAAATATAGCATACGGCGTCAAAGCATGCACACAGGCCGAAATTGTTAAAGCAGCTCAAATTGCCAAAGCTGATGATTTTATTCAGGAACTGCCGGAAGGATATGACACTTACATTGGCGAGCGCGGCGTTAAGCTGTCCGGGGGGCAAAAGCAGCGGCTGGCCATTGCCCGCGCCGTACTGCGTGATACCCCCATTCTCATTTTGGACGAAGCAACTGCTGCTGTAGACGTGGAGACAGAAGCAAAAATTCAGCAGGCTATTCAGGAGTTGGTCGGTACCCGTACCATTATCGTTATTGCCCACCGCCTTTCCACCGTCAAACGTGCCAATCAGATTCTTGTTCTCGCAGACGGGCAGATAGTAGAAAGGGGCACCCACGAGGAACTGCTGCAGCAAGCCGGTCTCTACAAAAAGCTCTGCACAGAATCAGGCTTAACATAAGCTGAAACCTGCACAGATAACCCCTTCCCTGCTCCGGCATGGTCTTCTGCCAACACTCTGCCTGCCGGGCACATGAAGCTGTTCATCAGGGCAGAAGTAAATCAGCTTCACCACAAAGGAGGTATAGTTAAGATGTATAAAGCATTAACTATAGCCGGTTCAGATTCCGGTGGAGGAGCCGGCATTCAGACTGATTTAAAAACATTTGCCGCTCTGGGTGTCTATGGTACCAGCGCCATTACCGCACTGACGGCACAAAATACCCTCGGTGTACACGGGATCCATCCTGTTCCTGCCGCTTTTGTCGCTGCACAAATGGAAGCCGTGCTTTCCGACATACAGATTGACGCCGCCAAAACCGGGATGCTGGGCGATGCAGAATTGATTACCATGGTAGCGGAAGTACTCAGCAAATATAATGTACGTAAGCTGGTTGTCGACCCGGTGATGGTTGCAGAAAGTGGTGATCGACTGCTGCCGGCAGCCGCTGTAGAGACTTTATGTAAAAAATTGTTCCCTTTGGCTATGGTGATTACACCAAATTTACCCGAAGCCGGTGTTTTATTGGACCGCGAAATCAAAACAGTAGATGAGATGATCTGGGCCGCACAGGAGCTGCACCGTTTCGGCAGTCAGACTGTGCTGGTCAAAGGCGGCCACCTGCCTGGCGAAGAAATGGTTGATGTTTTCTATGATGGAGACACTATTCACCTTTTTCGCGAGCAAAAGCTGCCCACGAAACATACCCATGGCAGTGGCTGTACCTATGCCGCAGCCATTACTGCCGGGTTGGCCAAGGGCCAGTCTCCGTTGGCAGCCGTAAAGGCAGCCAAAAGTTTTATCACAAAAGCCATCGCCCACGGTCTTGATGTCGGACAGGGCTACGGTCCCACTAATCCTATGGCTGTGCTGTTGACCGCAGATTGTGCAGACAGCAGTCAACATTAACTATAAATAATACAGACTGCCGGCGTGGGCCAGTTCAGTGTCGGGAAAAATTGCCTGGGCTTCTGCCAATGCTAAGCGGGGATCCCGTTCCGGGTTGTGGTGGGTCAGCACCAGTCTTTTCACCTCTGCTTCTTTGGCCACAGCAGCGGCTTGAAAGGCAGCCAAATGGTTAACTTTCCCCTGCTGTAGATCACTCTTTAAATAATTTGCCTCGCAGAGGAAAAGATCCGCTCCCTGCGCGGCTGCAGTTAATCCTGGAAAAAATTCAGTATCGCCGCTGTAGACTATTTTTTTTCCCCTTGCTGTCACGGTAATTACATAATTTGGCACACCATGTACACCTTTTATAAAGGTAAACCGCATGCTGCCAAAGGATAAAGCTGTCCCTGCAGACAGCGGCCGGCTTTGCAGATACTGCTTGTACGTTAGCCGGTTGTATTCTTCCTCCGGCTGTGGCGGCGCATATACCTGTAGCGGTAAGGCAGAAGCATGCTGCTCTTCCTGCATCTGCAGCGCATAGCGTAAAATCATTAAATCACTCAGATGATCACTGTGTAAATGGCTTAAAATAACGGCAGTCAGCTCCCAGGGCTGACAAAAATAACGCAGACGGCTGAGCACGCCGTTTCCACAGTCCAGCAGCACATTCACCTCATCATCCTGCAGCAGATAGCCGGAACAGTTTTGACCTGCTGCCGGATACGGACCGTAACAACCTAAAACCGTCAACCGCAAAACAATACACCCCCAGATTATTTTTTTGCTGATGTTGGGACTATTCTTGTTGTTTGTATATTTTTTTATCCCCTTCTAATAATAAAAACACCTAAACTAATAAATTTATTATTTTTAAAGCAGCCTGGCAAAAAATTCTCTTTCTTGAATTGGCAGTCCTGCCAAAGTTTTAGCGGTAATTATTTTTAGAATAGACAAATACTAAAAACACAGAGCTAAAAAACACCTGGGGGGTGTAAAGCAGATGTTATTTCAGCCAGAACCATGGAAAAGCGGTGATCCTGACGTGGAAATAGCGGAAGAGATGTCAGCCATGGAAGCTCTGGAGCCACCTTTTGAACCGTCCGGCCCTAAACATGAATCATTACTACGCCGCTATTGGGAAAGATTAGTCCGTAATTACCACAGGTGAGGAACGTGCCGACTTTATGTATTGCCGTACATGATGAAATGTTAGCCGCAGCTTTAGCGGTACCAAAAATCAGGCGGCCGTTAAATCCAGAGGAAGTTTTGCAGACACGCGCCTTAAGGTACCAGCGAGGGAACGCTCCCTATCCCGCTTGGTACCTTTTTGGCTGCCGCCGCAAAGGTGTGGCAGGACTGGTGGACGGTTATGCCCGTCAAGCCTCCGTCTTTTTACTCCCAGAAAGTTTATTAACTGCCGATGTAACGGCAGATTATCTGGATGTTCAATTCTGCACCCTTTCCCGGTCTTTACTCAGCAAATTCAAAAGCAGAGGCATCAAGATCTTTGGTTATCTGCCTGAAGAATTTGCCTCAAAAGCATTTCTGGCGGCTGCACTGGCAGATAATGGCGGCAAGCATTTCTTGCCGCTGCAGCGTACATATGGGAAAGACAGCAGTCCGGACTTGCCGCCCGGCGAACAGTCGGTCTGGATTGTTAAGTCTCCCTATGGTGCCGCCGGCAATAATAGTGATGGCACCCCTTATACGGTATGGCAAAAAGCCGTTTTAGAGGAAAACCTGCCCTCACTGTTGGCAGCCCTGAACAAGGAAGACAAGCTGATCTGCAGTGAATTTGTCATCACTGCCGATCCTTATGCTCACCATGCCGATCATGTTGTGCATAAAATGCCCTTTGTGGCAGACGGTCAGGCGGCCGTACCCTATGGCCGCTGCTGTCAAAGATTTATTTATCGTTGTAACTGGCAGGCACTTGCGGAGCGCGGCAGCTTACCCCTGGGCGAATTTATAGGCACACCGGAAATCACGACCGGGGATATCAGCCGGATAGACGCCTTTCCCGATTTTGTGGAAAAACTCTCATTTCAGCGGGGACGCCTGATGCTGTCGGTAGATTTTATCATCCCCCCTGACGGCAGACCACGATATTTGGAAACAAATAAACTGGCTGCTACCTTTGCAGAACAATTCGACCCCCTACTGCCACCATTGATAGATTATTATGCCCGTTTACCGTTAAATAACTGAGCAGTCAGCAACGAGACCTTAAAAAAACCCCCTGCCTTTACTGTGCAGGGGTTTTAGGTTGCTTGTTGTCCACCGCCCTCTTTTTCCGCGGGCAAAAAAACAGAGCACTGCTGACTATGATCACAAGGGATAATAACAAAAGGGCCAACTGCGGCTGTTGAACCCAGGACAGCAGAGCAGCAAGGATGGACGTAATGACATAGGAAAAGCCGATGGCGGCAGCACAATAAATCATGCCGCCAACCGCTGTATAGATAACAAATTTTCTGAACTGCATGCGCATAGCCCCCGCCGGAATTGAGGCCCAAGTACGTGTGGTACCAAACAACTGCGCAAATAGAATTGCCAGCTCTCCCCACCGCCGATAATACTCCAGATAGCGGTTTTGCCCCCGACTTTTTTTCCTCTGCTTAAACAAGAAGCGTCCAACCGAACTGCTTCCGTAGCCAATAAAATAACTGACTGTACTGCCCAAAGTTAACCCGGCAGTAGTAATCAGCAGTACCTGGAGAAAGGAGGCCTGGCCGGAACTAATTAGTGAACCTGCAGTTAAAGCCACTACCGCAGAAGCAAAAGGAATACCAATACTCTCAAGAAACATGCCAATCCCTAAACCCCAAACCCCGTGCTGCTGAATAAAGTTATTTAAGTTGTGTGCCAATGTCGTGCCCATCTGTCTCCCTCACATATTTACACAAACTTAGCGCGTTAATTTTACCATTTATACAGGGTGATAACAATTAATTTATTCTTATTCTTTTATAATATGATATAATAGCGGTTAGAATACAGCTGGAGGTTAGATATGGAAATTATCAGCATCCCAGCCCAAGCCGCGCTTAAATATGGACAGCTTTGGGATGGTCTGTCAGCCAAGATAAAAAACAGCGGCACCCTTTTCATAAACAATGGGGTCATCGCCCTTGAAAATAGCAGTCTGCCGGTGGCACAACCGGTTTGGGATTTCAGCCAGGCCACCATCCTGCCGGCCCTAATTGATACCCATATTCACCTGGCTTTTCCCGAAAAAGAGATTTTCTCTTTTTCGGCGCGGGCACAAAGCTATCTTACTGCCGGTGTAGGCATTGCCCGTGATGGCGGCACCTGCCTGGGCGGCATTACTACCGCTGTGCCCCTGCTGCTCCTGCAGTCCCATTATGCCCTCTATAAAAAAGGTACTTACGGCTCAGCACTGGGCAGGGCAGTGTCAAGCCTGTCTGAGGCTTTACAAGCTGTGGACAAGCTGGCGGCAGCAGGTGCGGCGCAGATAAAAGTCGTTGCTTCCGGTATCTTCAGTTTTTCCAGCTACGGTAAAACGGGAGCAGCTACTTTCACCGCAGCCGAACTAAAGGCCATAGTGGAGCGAGCACAAAGCCATGGGTTGCCCGTTATGGCCCATGCCAGCGGCGATGAAGCTGTCCGGCGCTGTCTGGAGGCCGGTGTTACCAGCATTGAACATGGCTATTTTATGTCCCACGCTACCCTGCGGGAACTGGCTGCAAGCGATGCTTACTGGGTACCAACCCTTTCTCCGGTTAATGCACAGCTGGCAGAGCCGGCATTGTTTGCGGCGCTGACGCCAAATATGCGTCATGTGATCCTGCGCTCACTGCTGAGACACCAGGCTTTAATTGCTGAAGGAGCAGCCTTAGGTGCCACCATAGCTGCCGGTACAGACGCCGGTGCACCCGGTGTTCTGCATGGAGCTTCACTGATAGAAGAGATCCTGCTTTTACATAACGCCGGGCTGACTAAATTAAAAGCTCTGCAGGCAGCCACCAGTCTGGCAGCCCAGGCCTGCGGCTTAACTGCGGCAGGAAGTATAGCTCCCGGCAAAAAACCGTATCTATTGGCTGTCAAGGGCAATCCTCTGCAGGATTTAAACGTCTTACGCCAACCCCTGGCGCTGTTCATTCCTGCCGCCTAAGAGCTGCCCTTGTGTTTACTGCGGCCGCTGCAGGGTAAACTAAAGGAAAAAATGGGGTTGAGCTGATGCTGGAACAAATCTGCCCTTACTGTAACGGTTTAGAGGAACTGCATCTTAGCTGTCCCGCTTGTGGCGGCAGGATGACAGATAACGGAGCCTTGCAAAACATTTTGGGACCTTACGCACCTTATGAAGAAAACAGTCAACTCCGCGGGCAATGCGGTTGTATTCATCAGTTATTCTGTCCCGAATGTGAACTGCTGCTGCAGCTGGCTGTACCACAATAACCCTTCGTCAAAAAACGGACTTAACGGGAAACACACTGAGCATCACAGATACTGGAGGGATAGAGAGATGCAAACACGTATCATTGATCACAGCGAGGCGGAAGCTTTCGATCAATTCGTAGCAAATTCAGCTTATGGCGATATGCTGCAGACCTATAGTTGGGGAGAAATTAAAAAACCGGACTGGGAACCGCTGCGGGCCGTTGTCGAAGACGATCAGCAGCAGATCTGTGCAGTAATGTCTATCCTCTTCCGACGCATTCCCATCATAAATCGTACCATTGCTTATGTCCCCAGGGGGCCCGTCTTTGCCGACACGGCAGATGCGCAGCTGATTAATTATACTTTGGAGTCCTTAACAACTTTAGCCCGTGAGCGCAGTGCCATTCTGATCAAGATTGATCCGGCAATTCCGGAAGGTGAACTATCGACACAAGTCCTGCAGGAAAACAGCTTTCATTTAACAGGAACGGATCATGATTTCGGCGGCACACAGCCGCGCTACACCTTTCGTTTGTCCTTAACAGGCAGTGAAGAAGAAATCTTCGCCCGTTTTTCCAAAAAAATGCGCTATAAAATCAGGTACGGCCCGAAAAACGGTCTGATTTTTCGCAGCAACGAGGAAACAAGTATTGCTGATTTTTATACAGCCCTTTCCCAAACCGGCGAACGTAATGATATTATGACGCGTTCTCCCGAGTATTTTCAACGCGTCTATGATATTTTAAAAAAGGATGACCGCGTCCTGCTCTGCACAGGCTATATTGAAGATGAGCCGGTTATTTCCTCTCTGACCTTTGCTTTAGGCGATAAAGCATGGGCAGTTTACGGCGGGCAAACTAATAAATATCGTAAATTCTATACTTATCACGCCATGAATTGGGAGCGCATTAAATGGGCCCATCGTAAAGGCGCTGCCTGGTTTGATTTTTACGGGGTACCGGGTAATGTTGATGAAGATCATCCACTTTCTGGACTGTATTATTTTAAACAAAGCTTTGGCGGCGATTATGTGGCCTTTATCGGTGAATGGGATAAACCGCTCTCCTCAACCTTTTATTGGTTATGGGAAACGGCTCTGCCCCGTTATCGTACCTTACTGCATCGACTCTTTCGCCGTCAACCCGAAAGTTAAAGCCGCTTTACAGGCTGTGTAAAGCGGCTTTTTTACTGGATAAAAAATGTCTCCACGGCTTTTCTGTCAGAATAAGGCACATGTTGATCACCAATCAACTGGTAAGTTTCATGTCCTTTGCCGGCTAAGAGGACAATATCCCCCTTTTCGGCTATGGATAAAGCATAACGAACAGCTTCCTGCCGGTCCGGCAGTACAACCGGTAAACGTTCCATCCCTGTTAAGATTTGACGAATTATCTCTTCGGGTGATTCGGAAGCCGGGTTGTCAGAAGTGACAATGACCACATCGCTGTACAGTTCGGCAATACGCCCCATTACCGGTCTTTTATGGCGATCGCGGTCACCGGGGCAGCCAAATAAAGTAATCAGTTTACGGTGCGGTACTTTACTCAAAGTCTGCAGTACTTTTTCCAAAGCGTCCGGGGTGTGAGCAAAATCTATAAAAATACTGAATTCCTGCTGATAATTAACTGCCTCCAACCGCCCGGGTACAGTCTCCAGAGTATCAATGCCGTCACAAATTGCCTCCACGCTAATCCCTTCCGCCAAGGCTGCTGCCACAGCAGCCAGGGCATTATAAACATTAAACTCGCCCGGCAGGTGGACATTTAATTCAAACTCTAAATTTTGATAGCGTACTACTACTAAGGTACCGTCAACACTGCTGCCGGCGATAAAACCCTGCACATCAGCTCCGTTCTGTAAACCATAAGAGAGCACGGGCACATCGACCAGCGAAAGCAGCTGCCTGCCATATAGATCATCTGTATTGATAATAGCCTGCGGGCGGCCGTCTTCTTCCGGCTTTAACAGCCTGAACAGCCGAGCTTTAGCCTGAAAATATTCTTCCATACTGTGATGAAAATCCAGATGGTCATGACTAAGGTTAGTAAAAACAGCAGTATTAAACTCAACATGTTCCACACGCTTCCAGGTTAAAGAATGGGATGATACCTCCATGGCCACATGCCGGATCTGTCGTTCCTGTATTTCCTGGAATGTTCTGTGTAAATCAAATGATTCCGGTGTCGTCAGACCGCCGGGCAGGTATTCCTGATCTATCTGAATACCGACTGTGCCGATGACGGCACAAGGACGTGCAGCGGCTCTGTAAACAGCCTGCAGGAAATGGGTAGTGGTAGTCTTACCATTGGTACCTGTTACCCCCACCACATGCAGTTTGCGGCTGGGATGATTAAAAAACTGATCTGATAAATAGGATAAGGCATGACGTGTATCTGCAACATAAACTACAGGCACAGGTAAATAGAGCGGTTTTGTCGCCACCACCGCTGCTGCTCCCCTTTGCACAGCCTGTCCGGCAAAAAGATGGCCGTCTACCCGTAACCCTTCCAGGCAGACATAAACATCGCCGGGGTTAACATAACGTGAATCGTGGGTAATACCCTGCACCTCCACATCCAGATCATCAGCTGACTGCTGCGGATAATTCTCTAACAACTGGGACAGTTTCACAACTTCACCCCTCTCTGCTGCTAAACATGCAAACAGAATCAGACACCGGGCTGCAGCAGTCCGGTGTCTCAGATAGTCTACATTTATGCACCCTTACTCTTATTTTTTTTGTTTTTATAATCCTCGTAAACATAGATCAATTCTTTGTCGAATAAAGTACGTTTTAAATCAATGGCGGCTGAACGCACCAGTGGCAGCAGTTCAGCTGCTTCCTGCTGAGTCAGATTAATACCGTATTCCTTAAATTTGGCCAGAATTGCCGCACTGCCGGAATGTTTGCCAATGACAATTTGCCTCTGCAAACCGACTTCCTCCGGTTGAAAGACTTCATAGGTCGCCGGGTTTTTAATTACCCCGTCCGCATGAATGCCTGATTCATGGGCGAACATATTGGTGCCAACGATGGGAATATTGACAGGCAGTTCGCGCCCTGAGGCCAGGGCAACATATTCTGAGAGCTCACGTAAATCTCGGGGATTTACCTTGACATCAATACCAAACAGGTACTTCAGTGCCATGGCCACTTCGGCCAGCACCGCATTACCGGCACGCTCGCCTAAACCGTTGACCGTTACACCGACCAGTGTGGCACCGGCTTTAACACCGGCCAGGGAGTTGGCCGTAGCCATACCAAAGTCATTATGCGTATGCATTTCAATGGCCATCCCTGTGCTTTCATGCAGCTCCTTAATGAGCTCAAAAGTCTTAAATGGTTCCAAGATCCCAACCGTATCACAAAAGCGGAGTCGGTCTGCTCCCGCCTCTTTGGCACGATTGGCAAACTGCACTAAGAAATCCATGTCGCTGCGTGAAGCATCTTCAGCGTTCACAGAAACATACTTATCATGTTTTTTGGCAAACTCTACTGCTTTGGCCATGCTGTCCAGGACCCAGTCACGGGTTTTCTGCAGTTTATACTTAATGTGAATATCAGAGGTGGAAATAGAAATAGCCAAAGCATCGGTGCCGCAGTCCAGGGACTGTTTAACATCATTGATGTCAGCGCGGTTCCAGGCCATTATACTGGCATCCAGTCCCAGATCCACAATGGCTTTAATAGCTTCTTTTTCTTCACCGCCCATGGCGGGAATACCTACTTCCAGCTGATGAACCCCGATGGCATCGAGCATTCTCGCTATACGCACTTTTTCTTTATTGGAAAATACGACCCCGGCCGTCTGTTCACCATCACGCAAGGTTGTATCAACTAACATCACCTGCTTGTCAGCAAGGCCCTGTAAAAACCTATTCATCTTTTGTCCTCCTCATTAACTACTTAGACAACTAGTAAGAATAATCTATCTTATGTCTGCTGCTGGATATTGACTGTGTCTTTTGTGAAAAAATTACTAGGCTGCTAACATTGTAACGAAACAGTTTTCTTCTGTCAATGGTCAGCGAATCTGCCCGTTTCCGTTAATAATAAATTTAGTGGCAGTTAAGGCCAGCAGCCCCATCGGTCCCCTGGCATGCAGCTTTTGCGTAGAAATACCCATTTCCGCGCCTAAGCCAAACTCAAAACCATCCGTGAAGCGCGTTGAGGCATTAACATACACTGCAGCAGCGTCAACCCGGGCCTGGAATTGGCGGGCATGGTCATATAAAGCTGTAACAATAGCCTCAGAATGTCCGGTACCATAGTGATTAATATGGTTGATTGCCTCATCTAAGGAGGAAACAACTTTAACGGCCAGGATTAAATCTAAATATTCAGCCATCCAGTCTTCTTCCGTGGCTGCCTTTACCCGCTCGTCATACTGTTGTGTCACTTCACAGCCACGCACCTCTACCCCTGCCTCAAAAAGCTGCGGCAGAATCAGGGGCAGGAATTTATCGGCAATGTCCCGGTGTACAAGCATCGTCTCCATGGCATTGCAGACGCCCGGCCGCGCAGTTTTCGCATTCATGGCAATGCTGGCTGCCATAGACAGATCAGCGCTGGCATCAATAAAAGTATGACAAACACCGGTGCCCGTTTCAATGACGGGCACACTGGCGTGCTCGATCACAGTTTTTATTAAAGAAGCACCGCCGCGGGGGATAAGTACGTCCAGATAGCCATTTAAGCGCAGCATTTCCCGCACCGCGGCACGATCGGTATCTTCAATCATACTGATCACGGCGGCCGGCAGTCCTGCCGCTTCTACAGCCTGTCGCAGTATTCTTACTAAAGCTTTATTGGAATTAATCGCCTCTGAGCCGCCGCGCAGCAGCACCGCATTGCCTGCTTTCAGTGCCAGGGAGGCTGCATCAACGGTAACATTGGGGCGTGCTTCATAAATAATCCCCACTACACCCAAGGGCACCCGTACCTGTCCCACCTGCAGACCATTGGGTCGTATCGTCATACCCGTAACTTCACCGATGGGATCGGACAGCGCAACCAGCTGATGTAAGCCTTCTACCATCCCGGCAATTCGCTCCTCATTTAAGAGCAGACGATCATAGAGAGCTTTTGTATAACCCGGTTTTTGCCTAAAAGCTTCCAGGTCCCGGGCATTAGCTGCCAGCACCTCGTCCTGATGTTCTGTCAAAGCTTTAGCCATCGCCAACAACGCTTCATTCTTTTGATCGGTTGTTGCTGCTGCCAGATGTACAGCCGCGGCCTTGGCTTCTGCCGCTATACGGACTACCTCACTCATGTTAACACTCCCCTTTTTACGGCAGTCAACTAACCTTTGACTACCATATTATTTCTATGTACTGCTTCCGCACATTCTCTTTGCAGCACTGCTGCTGCCTGTTCTGTACGTAAACCCTTTATTCGCTGCAGTTCCTCCGCACTGTAATTAACCAAGCCGCGGGCAAATTCGGTACCGGCGCTATCTTTAATCGCCACCAGCTCACCCTGGCTAAAATCGCCCATTACCTGCACAATGCCGCTGGGCAGCAGGCTTTTGCCCTCTGTTAAGAGTGCTTTTTGCGCTCCGGCGTCCACCACCAGACAACCACGGAGCTGCTGACCGTAAGCAATCCAGCGCTTGCGGCTTTCCAGCATCTTATCGCGGGCACCAAACAAGGTACCTACATCTGCCCCGTCGATAATTCTTTGCAGAATATCCGGCTCCCTGCCGTTGGCAATCACCATCTGCACGCCGGAATTGCCGGCTATCTCTGCCGCCGTCAGTTTTGTAATCATGCCGCCGGTGGCCAATGTTTCATCGGTACCGCCTGCCAGTTCCTTGATTGCCGGCGTCACTTCTTCCACATATTTTATCCGTTGGGCAGAAGTATCACGCTTGGGATTGGCAGTATATAAACCGTCAATATCTGAAAGTATGATCAGTAAATCTGCAGAAATAATACTGGCCACCATGGCCGATAAAGTGTCATTATCACCAAACTCGATTTCTTCTACCGCCACAGTATCGTTTTCATTGATGATGGGGATCGCCCCGTACCGTAACAAAGCCTGTAAGGTATTGCGGGAATTTAAATAGCGTTTGCGGTCATTCACATCGTCTTTGGTCAGCAAAACCTGAGCCGCAATCAGGCCGTACTCAGCAAACAGTTTTTCGTACATTTGAATCAGCAGGCCTTGCCCAATGGCGGCCAGAGCCTGCTTTTCCGGCATGCTTTGCGGTTTTGCCGTCAACCCCAGACGCCCGATGCCGGCAGCCACTGCCCCCGAAGTAACTAAAAGTACCTGACGTCCCTGATTAGCCAGATCGGCCAACTCCCGCACTATTTTTTCCAGCATGCGCAAATTAAGTTTGCCTGTAGCATGGGTTAAAGTTCTGGAGCCAACCTTCACCACTATTGTTTGTGCTTGATTAAGTTTTGCGCGCTGATTAGTCATGCTTTCCCAGCTCCTTTGAACGCTCAGCGGCAGCCTGCACAGCCTGCTGCAGTAAAGCGCGGAAACCACCTTTTTCCAAAGCAAATAACGCAGCCGCTGTTGTCCCGCCGGGTGAGGTAACCATTTCCCGCAAAAGTGCCGGATGTTCTGCCGTTTCTTTGACCATTAGCGCCGCACCTAAGACCGTTTCCACAGCCAGCTCCTGCGCCAGCACCCGGGGCAGACCGGCCAGAACACCACCATCGGCCAGAGCCTCCAGGAAAAGATAGACATAAGCCGGACCGCTGCCGCTAACGCCGGTCACTGCATCCAGCAGCTTTTCCGGCACTATATGTACACTGCCCATGTTTTTCAACCAGCACTCTACCAGGCGCAGATCAGTTTCTGCCACATATTGTCCGGCACTGACAGCCAGTACACCCTGCTTAATCAGACAGGGAGTATTAGGCATCACACGAATCACGCCGATTTGTGCCGGCAAAACTGCTTCGATTTGCTTAATTGTCACCCCGGCCGCCACAGAAACTACAACTTGAGGCGGCTGCAGCAGCGGTGACAGCTGCAGCAGTAATGACTGCATATCCTGCGGCTTAACTGCCAAAAAGATAAATCTGGCAGCAGCAGCCACCGCACTGATTTCCCCGGTTTTTATCCTGTAGTCTGCCGCTGCCTGCTCCAGCTTGGCAGCCTCGATATCGGCAGCAATAATTCTATCCGGTGCTGCTCCGGCAGTTAAAAAGCCCTGCAGCAGAGCACTGCCCATGGCACCTAAACCTATCAAACCGATCTGTTCAGGCACAGCCCCACCCCCACAACAGTCGAGAAGTTTTCTTTATATTTTATATCAGCCCACCCGTTTAATCAAGGAATATTGCAGCAGTACTGATCAAATAAAAAAAACCGTGTCTAAACACGGTTTACTGTTAGTTTCATAAAATTGGCAGGGGCGACGCGACTCGAACACGCAACCAACGGTTTTGGAGACCGCTACTCTACCAATTGAGCTACGCCCCTGCATGCAAATCTTATTGTAGCTTAGAATCAACATTTTGTCAAGATCCCGCTGTCAGCAGCCCTGGCTGCTTTAGACTTTTTCAAACCAAAAGAATTTGGTTTCAAAACCCAGATCTTCATCCCACTGATCAGCATGGCAGAGGCGGAGAGAAGTTTTACAAGTGCTGCAGATGACAGTAGTCTCAGCGGGATCCTCTACATCAACATAATGGCTCAAGTCTGTATTACATTCAGGGCAACACACATAGTAAAACAACCGGCTTTACCTCCTTCAGCGATCTACACTGTTAAATTCGACAGTGAAACCTTAATTCCTTTCTAAAGATAATAATGTTGATAAAGCCAGTTAAGATGCAGGACGATAACAAAAATCCGTACAAGTAATAATCCCCTTAATGCTTTTTTCGCCAACATGGTATGCAGACATAATCTTTGCAGAAAATATAACAGCACAGCAGATATGCTCAGCGAAAAAACGATGGCCCAGGTAGGGTTAAGCTGAAAAAAGTAAGCCATTACCGGGTTTCCTTCGTTGATAACACCAAGCTGTAAGCCATAATTAGTCAGCCAGACATCTGCCAGACCGAGCAGCCAGATCATTAAAGCCATTCTCGTCCTCCAAAGCTGTTTGCTTACTAATATGGCTTAAAGGACAGAAAAAAAACCTGAAGCTGCAGTTTTTTGCAAAAAATTAAATTGGCATGGTCTTGGTATCGGTTTTCGGAATATCTTCCGGGAAATCCGGGGCATCACAGGTTAAATTGTAGGTACGGTTAATGTGAATCGATTGCTCACCCACCGTAACATTCATCATTACAGCCATGCGGTGCAGAAAGGCATCTTCTTCCGCAAACCATAGATAAACCTGCAGTTTATCTATGACAGCCTCGCTGCCGAAATGTGTTAACAGCTGCAGCGCGGGCGGTGGTATTTCTAAAAAATAAGTCTGGCAGGCGGCATTGTTTACTGTGCGGTTGCTTCCGGCTTCAACAACTATATCTTTTTCTGCCAGGAGAGTTGACAATAAATAATGTGGATCACGCAGTAAAACAGGTAATGTCTCTAGTTTGGCCGTTTTTAAATCCTGCCATCCTGCAGCCACGGCATTTTTAACAAAAAACCGCTCCTCCTCAGCAAAGATTTCTAAATCGTAACCGTCAATTTTGCCGTACATACGATCTTCATGCACCTGCCCGCTGAAGCGCAAAGAGTAGCCTGGACCGCTTTCCTCAATCACCAGCGCATAATGTTTAAACACGGCCGCGGCGGCAGCCTTTTCACTTACCTGCTCTAAAAGGGTTGGCGCAGCCTCTTTTTCCGCCCGCCTCAGCATAAATATCGTACCGCTTGTTAACAGCATCACGGCCAATGTAATCAGCAGCAGCGGCGGCAAAAAAATATTTTTTTTCTCCGGCTTCGTTTCCACGGCAGCCTGTCTCATTTAGATCATCCCCTACAAGATTCTCTTCCATTTCTATGTCCAAAGAGAAAAAAATAGAACAACCTGTCCGTAAACAGGTTGTTCTCCTCCCTTATTTATTTCTTTCCGAGAGCAGTTCGCCACCTACGCTGACATTCTCATGCTGTGTCTCACGAAAATAAATGGTGAAAGATTTTTCCGGTATGCCTGTAGCCTTACTTGCTGCAGCGGTGATTTCTTTAATCATGATTTTTTTCTTGTCGAGTTCAATTTTAGGTCCGTAGAAGAAAAATGTCGGCATGCTCATTCCTCCTTTTGCGCAAATTCCAGTATGAAAAGGTTTACTCAACCTTACTGGCAGCTTTTGCTTCCTAAACTCAACAGCAGCCCTTACACTTCGTAAATGGAGAAAATCATCTCCTCCTCTTTTTTAGTTACGCCAAACATTAAATTATATGCTTTTAAATTGCGGTTTAGAAAATCAACAACTCGGTAAAATTCCTCGTGCGGCGCCAGTTTCAGTGTTGCCAACAGCTCCAGTTTACCTTTATTCTCCATACTCAAATCCTTTCCTCCAGGTCACTCAACCATGCTCTTACTTTTTCTATCATTAAATAATGAGTCAGATCGTGCTGAATGGGGGTAATTGAAATTTTTCTTTCCCTGATTGCAGCCACATCTGTATCGTCTTCACCTTCTAATTCCACGATTTCCCCGGCTAACCAGTAATAAGTACGTCCGCGCGGGTCAGTACGCTCTTCAAAAGGATCTTTATACTGCCGCACACCTAAGCGATTGATAGCTACACCGGTGATTTCTTCCGCCGGACAGCCGGGCACATTAACATTTAATAATATTTCACCCTCTTGTTTCCGCGCCATAAACTGCTGTGCCAGCCGGGCAGTAAATTGAGCCGCAAACTCATATTGGGGATGATGGTATTCAGCCAAACTGACAGCAATGGCCGGTATGCCTAAAATAACTGCTTCAATGGCGGCGGAGACGGTACCTGAATAGAGCACATCTGTACCTAAATTTGCTCCGCGGTTGATGCCGGAGATCACTAAATCGGGTTTGTGCGGCAGCAGTGCTTCGACCGCCAGCTTAACACAATCTGCCGGTGTTCCATTTACTTTCCAGGGAGATAAATCCGGCAGATGGTGATAGATAACTTTTTCTGCCAATAGTGGGCGGTGCATAGTGATGGCGTGCCCGGTGGCACTTTGTTCATGATCCGGGGCGACAATATAAGTTTCGGCAATTTCTTTTATTTCCTGTGCCAGTGCCTGTATCCCTTCAGCAAAAACTCCATCATCATTTGTGATTAAAATTCGCATATTATCCCTCCGCTTATTGTCACTACTGCTGTTATTAGGTAAATATCGCCAGTCTCCCTTAGTATTTGGCAGGCAAGACAACTTAATACAGTATAAAAATACTGCTGGCTCAAACACTAAAAGAGCAAGGAGGTGATACAATGCACAATAAAAGAATAATTCTCTACCTCTCCCTACTTCTGGCTGCTTCCCTGCTGCTCAGCAGCTGTGCGCTTTTCCGCCGTCCGGAACCGGAACGACAGCCTGTACCACAAACACCGGTACCTGATCCTAATCTGGTGCCTCAAACACCGGTACCTAATCAGCCAAATGTTAACCAGCCGCAGGTGCCGCAGCAGCAAACGCCAAGAGTACAACCTGAAGGGCAGCCGACTCCCGATGCCATGCAGATGGCAGAAAGAATTGCCGATATTGCCACTGATGTCGAAGGTGTTGATAACTCGGTAGTCGTGGTGATTTCCAATATGGCCCTGGTTGGTATTACTCTGGAACGCGATGAAACAGCGCAGCGTGGTGAAAAAGAAATTAAGCAGGAAGTTGCCCGCCGCATTGAAAAGCGGGAACCAAGTATTGTTAATGCATATGTTTCCGCCAATCCCGATATCGTCAAACAACTGCAGGATATTTCACGCGGTATCAGAAACGGTAAACCTATTTCCACTTTCTTTGATCAAATTACCGATGTCTTGAGCCGTATGCGGGCTGAAAGCGGCGACAACCAATAACTTCAGTCATACATAAGCCTGGCTGCTGCTGGGCTTATTAAATTTGCCCCTCTTCTTCATTCACCAACAGCAAAGCACGCTGCTCTGCCTGGTAGAGAATCTCATCTTCATCCAGTGTCGTTAAGCGACCATGCTCACACAGCACCCGGCCATCTACCATAACTAAAGTAATATCTGAAGGCTGTGCTGCATATACCAGGTGGGCAATAATATTGTGCCGCGGCACCAGGTGCGGCCGCTGTAAATCAACCATAATCAGATCGGCTTTCATCCCTTCACTGATCATCCCTGCCTGCTCCAAAAAAACGGCTTTGGCACTCTCCCTGGTGGCCAGCATGAATGCGTCCGCAGCGGTAATGGCAGTAGGATCCTGGCGTACACCCTTATGCAGTAAAGCTGCCAGGCGCATCTCTTCCATCATATCTAAATTATTATTGCTGGCTGCCCCGTCAGTACCTAAACCAACAGTAATACCGCGGGCTAATAAGTCGGGCAGAGGCGCCACCCCGCTGCCCAGCTTCAGGTTGCTGCCGGGATTGTGCGCGACATGTACATCATAAGCTTTCAGGATATCCATATCTTCTTCAGTTAAATGTACACAGTGCGCGGCCAAAACCGGTCTTTCCAATACACCGGTTTCTCTCAGCAGCTGTGTCGGTGTCAGCTGATACTCCCGGCGGATCTGTTCCACCTCGTCAGCAGTTTCGGCAAGATGGATATGAAGCGGCACCTGCAGTTCTTCCTGCAGTGCTAAAACCTTTTTCAAATAAGGAGGCGGACAGGTATAAGGCGCATGGGGTCCTAACATGGTAGTTATCCTCCCCTCGGCCCTGCCCTGCCACCGCTCGACAAAGAGCCTGCTTTCTTCCAGACCGGATTCCGCTTCATCACCCACACCGACTAAACCTCTGCATAAGACGGCCCGCATGCCGGCTTCTTCTACTGCTTCCGCTACCTGATCCATAAAAAAGTACATATCGGCAAAAGTTGTGGTGCCGCCCTTAATCATTTCGGCCAGGGCCAGTTTTGTACCCCAATATACATCCTCCCGCTTGAGACGTGCTTCAATGGGCCAAATACGCTTTTCCAGCCAGTACATTAAAGGCACATCATCAGCATAAGAACGAAGCAAAGACATGGCCGCATGCCCATGGGCATTGACAAAACCCGGTGCTACTACTTTGCCCCGCCCGTCTATAATCTGTGAAAAGTCCTCCTGCCAGTCTTGGCGGGGACCTACATAGGTAAAGACTTGCCCGTCAATCACCACATCAGCATCTTCCAAAATTTCCGGCTCTGTATGGGACGTAATTACAGTTGTCTGCCGAATAAGAGTTCTCACTGTCTCTCCTCCCTTTTTAACCCCGGTCCATAAGCGGTCAGATAAAATTCACGCATGATCTCAATCTCATCCTGGCTTATTTCCCGGATCGGGCCTAACGTTTTGGCGTGGAGCGTTACCTGTGCAGCTTTTTCCACAATCCGGCAAACAGTTAGTGCCTCGCTTAAACTTTTTCCTATACCTACCAGACCATGGTTGGCCAGCAGCACCGCATTTTTCTCGCCTAAGGCCTCTAATGTCCGCTGTGCCAAGGCTTCGCTGCCCGGCAGCGCATAAGCTGCTACCGCCACACCACCGCCGACAATCTGCACCAAATCTTCCACTACCGGTGGGATAGGCTGATTGGCTACAGCAAAAGCTGTGGCATAAATACTGTGCGTATGGACTACGGCAGCGCAGTCAGGCCGCCCCGCATAGATAGCTGCGTGGAGCCGCCACTCCGTCGACGGCTTCCAGGGACCATAGGCCTTGCCTGTCGTCAATTCTACTTTTATTAAGTCTTCCGCCTGCAAACAGTCGTAAGGCATGCCGCTGGGAGTAATCCAAAAAAAATCATCTTCACGGGTCGAAACATTACCCCAGGTACCCAGAACTAAATGCTCCTGACAAAGTGACTGCACTGTCTGCAGTATTTCTGCCCGACAATCCCTCATTTTCACTCTCCCACTACGGCAGCAACAGCTGTCTCCGTCGGCTGTTCAATAATGCCCCGTTCCGTAATAATGGCGGTAATCAGTGCTGCCGGTGTCACATCAAAAGCAGGATTGTAGCACTGAATTCCTTCCGGCGCAATCCTGGTCCCGGCAAAATGGGTTAATTCGCGATCACTGCGTTCTTCGATGGGTATGTGGCTGCCGTCCTGCAGGCATAAATCAAAAGTGGAGACAGGGGCAGCAACATAAAAGGGAATCTTGTGTGCCTGGGCCAGGACGGCCAAAGTATAGGTACCGATTTTATTGGCCACATCACCGTTAGCGGCAATACGGTCAGCACCCACAATAATCAGGTCCACTTTTCCCTGCTGCATGAGAAAACCGGCCATATTGTCGGCAATTAAAGTCACCGGAATTTGCTCCTGGACCATTTCCCAGGTCGTCAGCCGGGCTCCCTGTAAATAGGGACGGGTTTCACCGGCATAAACACTTATTTTTTTGCCCTGCGCGGCCGCGCTGCGGATAACCCCCAAGGCCGTCCCATACCCTACCGTTGCTAAAGCGCCGGCGTTGCAGTGGGTCAGGATTCGGGCCTGTGCCGGTATTAAAGCAGCACCATATTCACCAATCTTTTTATTCACCGCCACATCCTCTCTGGCTATCTGCTCTGCTTCCTGCCAGAGTAAAGCAGCCACATCATTGACGTCCCGTCCCTGGTGCAGCCGCGCCACATTCAGCATCCGCTCTACTGCCCAGGCTAAATTAACTGCCGTAGGACGGGCTGCCTGTAAGCCGGCCGCCGCTTCTGCCAAACCGGCCGCAAACTGTGCCGGGGCAGCAGACTTTAAACTTGCGGCAGCCATGGCCATACCGTAGGCTGCCGCGGCACCAATGGCCGGAGCGCCCCGCACCACCATGTCGGTGATCGCCTCTGCCACAGCCTGCCAATCTTTACAGGTAACATATTCCACCTGCGTGGGCAGCAGCCGCTGGTCTAACAATACTAACTGTTGATTCCTAATTTGTAACGGTTTCATCTTTACACCTATAGTAAAATAGAATGTCCTAAGTCTTGACACTGACAGCTCCGCTCTTCACCCAGCAGCGGAATTACTTCAGCCAGGAGACGACGAACCTTGTCCACATTTTCCTCCATCACATCCAGTACTTCCTGGTGTGAAAGCTCCTGTGGCGAAATACCTGCAGCAAAATTGGTACATAAGGCAACTGTACTGTAGCACAGACCGGCTTCACGGGCCAACACCACTTCAGGTACATTGGTCATGCCCACCAAATCGCCACCCAGCATTTTAAACATTTTAATTTCCGCCGGAGTTTCAAAGCGCGGACCCTCAGTACACACATACACCCCGCCGTCTAACAGTTCCAGCGCAGCATTCTGGGCAGCCCGCTGCAGAAACTGTTTCAGCTGTGGACAATATGGCTGCGTAACATCGGTGTGAATTACACCTGCTTCCCCACCATCAAAAAATGTGGCTTCACGTCCTTTTGTAAAGTCTAAAAACTGCTCTAACAGAACCATGGAGCCGGGCGGCATCTGCTCATTTAAAGTACCTACAGCCGCCGTTGCAATCACCCTGCTTACCCCCAACTTCACCAGAGCAGCCATATTGGCACGATAATTAATCTTGTGCGGCGGGGTACCGTGTTCTGTACCATGTCTGGCTAAAAAGACTACCTTCTCACCCTGGTAGATACCTTGAGTCAGCAGAGCAGTACCGTAGCGTGTTGTTACCTCTAATCTTTCAACCGCGCCCAGGAGTTTAGGATCATAAACGCCTGTGCCGCCAATAATCGCTAAATGAATACTCATTCATCTTCCTCCTCTCCTATTTCCAGCTTTGTAAATAAGCCTCTTGTTCCGGCGTCAGTTTGTCTATCCCCATACCCAGGGCAGCCAGTTTATGCCGTGCTACTTTATCATCTACAGACTGGGGCAGAGGCAAAACCTCATTTGGCAGCTGCCCGTAATTTGTATTTAAGTAGTGCAGTGCTTCCACCTGCAGGGCAAAACTCATATCCATTATTTCTGCCGGATGACCGTCAGCGGCCGCCAGATTCACCAGCCGACCTTCTGCCAGTAAATACAGACGTTTACTGCCAAACTCAAAGGCCTCTACATTGCGCCGCACCAACTGCGGCTCCCCGGCCAGCTCCCGTAAATCATTTTTGTTAACTTCCACATCGAAATGACCGGCATTACAAAGTATAGCCCCGTTCTTCATGCGCACATAATGTTCACGGGTGATCACGTCCCGACAGCCGGTTACGGTAATGAAAATATCACCATACTCAGCCGCCTCCAGCATCGGCATCACTGTATGCCCGTCCATCACAGCTTCCACAGCTTTAATGGGGTCTATTTCACAGACAATGACCCTGGCTCCCAACCCACGGGCCCGCATGGCCACACCTTTACCGCACCAGCCATAGCCGGCCACAACTACAGTTTTTCCAGCCACCACCAGGTTGGTCGCCCTCATAATACCATCCCAGACCGACTGTCCCGTACCGTAGCGATTATCAAATAAATATTTACAGTAGGCATCATTAACAGCCATCATGGGAATTTTTAAGGCTCCCTCGGCTGCCATAGAGCGCAAACGTACCAGTCCGGTCGTCGTTTCTTCCGCACCACCTCTAACCTGAGGCAGCAAATGCGGGTAGCGGGTATGCAGCATGGTTACCAGGTCACCACCGTCATCAATCAACAGATGGGGCTCACACTCCAGCGTTTTTTGCAGGTGCTCATCATATTCTGCTGCTGTAGCTCCATACCAGGCATGCACAGTGATGCCATCTGCCACCAAGGCTGCCGCCACATCGTCCTGGGTAGAAAGGGGGTTACTGCCGGTAATGGTAACTTCAGCACCACTTTCCTGTAATACTTTCGCCATATAAGCAGTTTTGGCTTCTAAGTGTAAACAGATGGCAATACGCAAACCTGTAAAGGGTTTGCTCTGCCGAAAATCTTTTGCTAATTCATTGAGTACAGGCATATGTTCCCGCACCCAGTCAATTTTCATCTTACCTGCCGGTGCTAAACTGGCGTCACGAATGGTACTCACTCTACACGCTCCTTCTTTACTTACTTTGTGTCATTAATCTTCTGCATCAGGATAATTTCTCCTGCCTGGCAGCACAGCCAGAAGACGATTAAAGTTGTTCTTCCTGTTCCTGATAAAATTTACGGGAGCGGTAGTAGCACTCTAATGCCCGGCGTGTCTCACCCAAACTGTCATATAACAAACCTAATTCAAAAGCAACATAAGGATTTTGCGGTACCAGGTAAGAAGCCTTTAATAAGTTCACCAGCGCCTCCTGTTCATTCTCCAGTTTACGGTAACATAAACCCAAATAAAAATAGATCTCCCAATCCTTAGGAAACTTCTCCTTGACAAGTTCAAATTCCCGCACGCTTTCTGCATACATCTTCAGGTTATAATAAACGGCACCCAGATTAAAGTGAGCAATGGTAAAGTCCGGGTCCAGTTCAATTACTTTGGTAAATTCATTTTTTGCCTGCTCGTATTCACCTTTATCAGCATAGACATTTCCTAAAGCATTATGTACAATTACCCTGGTTTGTGGATCATCTGTCAAGGCCTGCACCAAACGTAATTCACGCATAGCTTCATCTGCCATACCCCGTTCAGCATAAGCGACACCTAAACAGACATGTGCTAACAAAAGGTCCGGTTCCTGATGGACTACTTCACGAAACTCCTGAATTGCCTCATCCATCATGGCCAATTCCATAAAGCCTAACCCGCGCTTAAAAGAACGGATACAGGCATCATTGTCCCCCTGCAAAAGCAATGGTTTTACCCCTCTCCTGTCTAAATCTGTCTTTACTGCTTCCAGCTCCGTCTGCATTTCCTCCGGATTTGCTTCCGGTAAAATGCTGCCAAAGGCCTGCAGAAAAGAGTCCGGCATTTCGTCAGGCAGCAGAAAATCATATTTCTCCTGCATTTCATTAATTTTCTCTTCAAAACGCAGCCAAAATTCCACATAATGATCCATGCGGCGCCGCAGTTCTAACAATCTGTCGTAACACTTCTGTCTTAATTCCTGATTATCACCTACTCTACGCAGTTCTTTTTCTACCAGTTCCAGATCATTAAAAATCTTGATAAACTCGTTTTCATTCATCATTGACCCTCCTTAGCCAATCTCCTTTCCTAGGATTGTGCAGTTTACAGGAAAAACATACATCGTGAAATATCCTACTCGGGTGTTGACTTGCCTATTAAAATATGTTACTATATGTAATGTCGCTGACGCGATGCCGGCGTAGCTCAATTGGCAGAGCAGCTGACTTGTAATGAGCAGGTTACCGGTTCAAGTCCGGTCGTCGGCTCCAATTAAACTGTCTGGTAGACAGGGGAAAAATGTGGAGAGGTTCCCGAGCTGGCCAAAGGGGGCAGACTGTAAATCTGCTGGCGAAGCCTTCGCTGGTTCGAATCCAGCCCTCTCCACCATAATAAACAACGCGGGGTGGAGCAGTTGGTAGCTCGTCGGGCTCATAA
>LSQX01164645.1_pt1 | contig 36929 bp, 27 predicted proteins | sample 654561 | NCBI WGS metagenome assembly LSQX01 (sample SAMN04489861, study PRJNA283612) | anaerobic digester metagenome | isolation source: 4 biogas reactors fed with cattle manure at either 37C or 55C with and... | place: Denmark: Kongens Lyngby | collected 2014 | reverse complement strand
ATAATCGGAACTTTATTTTGGCTAGATACACCATCGAAAAACAAATATTTCACATTTCATAACCTCATCTCATCTCCATTTCTAATAGTCTCATCTCGTCTCTACTAGTTAAAACTACTGCTATAATTCAGCTCCCGCCCTTCCTCATGGAAAGATATCCTGCCTATAACATGCCTATAACAAAAAACTCCTGCCCCAAAAATAAGGGGCAAGAGTCACTCTCCTGCGGTACCACCCAATGATGCACCTGCCTTTAATACAAGTAGCATCAACTCGTTCCACACATCTATATTGCGTGCTTCCTCTATAACGGGCGAAGATCCCGTCAGATACTACTCACATGCCCTACGCACATGCTTTCGTTCTGCCCTCATAAGTCCATTCAATTCAGCCCTACCTGCCATAATCTCACCATCTATGGCTCTCTTCGAGGCGGTGTTGAATTTACTAATCTTAATCCTCGGTTTAATTATTCAAATAATATATCATTTAGCTTAGTATAATCCAAATATGCCGCATCTGTCAAGTAAAACGTAAGGTGCCAAAAGTAAGGTGCCAGGCACGACACATAGACACTTATCAAATAAGTGTCTATGTGTCGTGCCTGGCACCTATCTTATAGATTTGAAAATATATCGTTTTTTTGATATAGTATGTTCATTGGTTCTTTTGAAGCAAATTTTTGTTTGCTTATAATCGCTGTAATATGTCTTAAGTTTTTGTTTGAATCCTGAATAATCAGGTGTGTTTATGTGTAGTTCTAATATAAATTTCATTTCAGCGGTTTAAAAGTTAGTAACCTAAATAAGAGAGGAGAAATTATATGAACGTAAAAAATGAAGGAGTTGTAATAAAGGTTTGGGAGAGAGAAAATGTAAATAGCCGAGCAAGTAAACAGCTTAGAAAGACAGGCTATGTTCCTGCTGCTATTAGTAGAAAGGGGCAGGATTCCATATCAATAAAGGTAAAGGGCGATGAAATATTACGGAATCTGTCCAAGCATGGTAGGAACTATTTATTCACTCTTGATATTGAAGGAAAAGAACCATGTACTGTAATGGTAAAAGAGTTGTATTATTCACCTGTAAAAAGAGAGTTGCTAAATGTGGATTTCCAACAGGTTTCACTAAGTGACGAAATAAAAGTGGATATTAGCATTAGATTAATCGGTAAGGAAGATGCTGAGTTTAAGAAGCTCTTGGTAATGACACAGCTTGACAAAATACCTGTGAAGGGTTTACCCCAGGATATTCCTGATTATTTGGAAATCGATATAACAAATATGACCGCAGACGATAAGGTAAATGTTGGTGATATTCAATATCCAAAGGGCGTAGTACCTGACATTGAGACAGATAAGTTAGTTCTAATGCTTTCTGAAGCAAGAGCTAGCAGCGAAGAGGAGACTGAGGCAGATACAGAACACACAGAGACTGAGGAAAGCGAATCATAAGCCTTCAAAGCATAAAATACTAGCATTATCCAGGTTCCTTTGTTTAATAACGAAGGAACCTTATTAATTGCTTCCACGATCCATAAATATAATATTAATTCCTGAATAAGCTTGTATATTATACAACAGCGAATCCTTCATCTTCTCCTCAATATAAAGCAGATGATCTGTTTCTCTATCGCCATTTTCAATTATTTTAATATCCTTAAATTTGATCTTATTTTCATAATCCTCTTTAATAACGGGTATACCTGATATCCTCAAACATAACAGCTGGTCGCTGTATTCAAGACTACTAATCCTATTGAAATCGAAGGAGACGATTTCGTCTCGGGCTCCTTTTCCGTCATTTTTGTCAACCTTAAAGTATGTCATTGTAATGGATTTGTCATCAAGTCCGATTTTAGTCATCACCATTCGATAGCTTCCTTCAAATTCAGGATTACCCTTGAACATATTATAAACAACAATTGGTATTATAAGCCCTGTTAAGGTAACGATTTGTCTTGTTATTATTAGTGAGACCAGCATCAGTACTACTGTTCCTATAACACTATACCTGATAATTTTCAGCCTCGTCCTGTTCCATCTTTTCGCTTGAACAAATGTCTTGCTTCTTATCATTATTTCCTTCGGTTCACGTGCCATACTTATACCTCCTGAAACCACAAAGAAAAAGCCTCGGTATTTTGACGAGGCTTTTATCTTGGTTTTTATTCTCCCTTAAGTGCGCTTGCAACTTCTGAGTCGGCAGTTTCAAGAGCATCCGCAGCACTTGTAAGCATGCCACAAATTCCTTCGATTACTTGAGGAAGTGTACTAGACATCAGAGGATACATATCATCGTTAAATGTTGATACAAATGCACTCTGTGCTGCACCTTCCCACTCGTCTGCTACTGCGTCAATCCTTGATTTGATATCACCCACATCTGTGTTGATTTCGCTTAGTTTTCCAGTAATAAAAGTAGCAGCTTCTCTCAATTCTTGTGGTGTTATCCTAATAGTTGCCATGTTATCATTCTCCTTTTTTATATTTTAATTCAGTAAAGCTGAATTAATAACAATTTTATTCAAACTTAACATTATTGGCAGCGGTATAAACTTCGCCATACTTCCTGTTTGACTCATCGATGTTACTTGACATATACCTGATAACCTCAATGTAGTTCTCTATATTGGTCATCCAGTCATCATTGAATTTCCTAAAAAACTCATCTCCTGCATTTGATTTCCAACCATCCTCTACACTTTCCACCGCATTTTGTAATGAAACCTTCAGCGCTTCCATTCGATTAGCTAATTCGCTGTATTTATCCTTTGCTGTAGCGAATGCATCCTGGTCAAGCATCAATGCCATAATAAACGCCGCCTTTCTATTCTTTATTTGCAGCCAAATCTTTTAATATAGTGCCAAAAGATCTAGCTTTAGCCTTCTCTGCTTTAGCCTCATCCTCCCGTCCCAAATCCGAGAGAACAGCAGCTCGTAATGTATGTGTCTCTGCAGTATCGTTTCCAACCATTATAAGATAATCTGCAAGCTCAAGTGCCTTGTCATACTGCTTTAATTCCCTAAGACACAGTATCCTAAATGCATAGCTGTCAACATTACCAGGACTCTTCAGCGAAAATTTTCTTAAATACTCAACTGCATTCTTAAACATCTCCTGGGCTTCTTCCTCCTTGCCCAACTTCTGCATACAGATAGGCTCATAATAGTGGGCCGCCAAGGTGAAATAGCCCTCTTGCTCACATTCCTTAAGTTCTTTCGCACAACTAATTGCATTTTCATATTTGTCAATGTTCAAATAGCAATTCATAAGGAAAAAGGTAGCATCAGTATCTAAGTTTTGAGGATCTATTATTTTCGCAATTTGTTTTGCTTCTTCAAGGCATTTGATTGTGCTATCCATATCTGTCTTTAGCGCATATACCCTTGCCTTCTCCATTGCTATCTGGTGTCTTTCACCATCGCCTATATCCATTTCCTCAGCCTGTGCTAGCTCCTTGAGAGCTTCATCATACTTTTCCATGCTTGCATATAATGTCGCTTGGTCTATTATAAAGCCCGGATCACTTGGATATAGCTTTTTTGCATAATCTAGCACCTTCTGAGCCTCATCAAGCTTGTCCATACCTGTAAGAACCATGGATTTCAGGTGATAACCTTCAAATGCATCAGGACAGGCCATTATCATTTCATCAAGGGTTTGTAAAGCTTCCTCAAAATGCTTGTTATTAATAAAGAGCCTTGCCTTTCTTATTCGAATATCAGCCCTTAAGGGATCCTTCATTATTGCTTTAGAGTAATTACGTATAGCCAGATTGTCATTGTCCTCCTCCTCAAACATAAGTCCGAGGCTGAAATACATCTGCGCTTCTTCATATCCCTTGGATATGGCCATATTATAGTTTTCGATGCCCCTTGACTTGTCCCCTTTCAAAAAGGAAATATTTCCAAGATGAAAATAAACAACTCCTTCATCTTTATTTATTTTCAAGGCCTTCTTAAAATTACTTTCAGCCTCATCATACTTATCAAGGTTTGCATAAGCTATTCCTGTGGAAATGTATATCTCTGCATTAAGCGCATCTTCCTTAATAGCTTTTTCAAAGTAAGTTATGGCAGCCTCATATTGCTTTTTTCCTAATAACATCTGACCCTGCTGCAAATACTCCAACGCTGCTGTTTTGTCCATGTAAGCCTGTCTCCTTTTTATTTTTCATTTACTTCTTCCGGATCTGAATAATGCTCAATAGTTAACCCCGATTTTTGTTCAAGCAGTTCTAGCATTTTATCACTGTTATCAAAATAAAGCATTACACACATTGCAAGCTTCTCAGGGTCCTCTTCTCTGTTATCAAAGCGCTCATAAACCGCTCCCTTGGCATAATTACTATAATCTAACTGTTCATAAAGGCCCCTGACCCATAATACATCATAATAGTCATTTACAGAAAGCCTAATGATATTTTCATATGGTATCTGTAAAGCAACTGCACTGTCTTCATTTTTATCACTAGTCCTGTGAAAAATATTTTGAAATCCATCGTCGCAAATAACCACAACTTCATTACCGCAAGTATTAAATGGATCTTCTGTCGTTCTGAATAGTCTCAACCATAAAGCCTGTATGATTATCCCAGGAATCATAAGAAATATAAATGCCGCCATCAACGAAATCCATAATTCAACATCGCTATTTAATGATACATATATAAACACAGCAATCGATATTCCAACACAAATTATTGATGCAATAAGAAGAACTGGAAAACCAAACTTCCAACGAATATGTCCGCGCCTCCACTTTTTAACCATTTCCCGCTTTTTTATTGAATTTACATTAAAATAGTGCTCCATTTTATACTCCTCGATGGTTAACTAACCAACTAATATAACATATCCAAAGTTTCTCCAAACAGATCTACAAATTCATCAGGCTTTCCTTCGGGTAAATCAATTCCAAATTTTTCTCCCAACCAGTGTGCATGCCCTGAATTATCAAAATACTTCTTTATGTCCCTAAGCCCTTTCGGAAGAAGTTTATCAATATCTTTATATGTATCAAAATCGTCATTAAGTATTTTAGTAATTATATTGCCCGTGCTAAGAACTTCTCCGAATGAAGAACCCTTTATATCCTTACAGAATGATGCTGCTAACTGCAATCTTCGATATCCTTTCGTTACATTACTAGCGTCCTTATATTTATCTAGTACTCCTGTAAAATTACCGAATACTCCCCTCTTGAACGCATTCTTCACTACATCCTTATTTCCAAGATTAGTGAGTATTGTACCCCAAGCACCCTTACGTGTTACTCCATATTTAATAGTATCCTTAATGGAGCTTAATCTAAATGACTTTCCGAAGTCAATTAAATCCAGTTTTAAGTTATGGTTAAGAAAAGTTCTAAGGCCAACCATACTCTTACCGCCATCGGCTGTTGCATCATATACCTCAACCAGCTTTACGTTCTTAAAATAAGATTCAAGCCCTGTGCATATTGATTCAAAAGTAAACTTTCTTACTTTTCCTTTACCTTTAACGACCTCTATACTTGAATATTTTCCAAGCCCATAATTCTTATTGAAAAATTGTTTTACCGGATTGAACTTCATTGCAATCTTTCTACCAAGATCAATAACTCCTACCACATCACAAAACAATTCAGCAAGGTCAATAATGTTTGCAGTAAAATGAGAGGCTTTATTCAAGAATGCGCTTCCGAAATTTACCTCCCTTAAAACATCCGACACCTTATCCCGCTTTCCATAAATGACTGCCCAGGCTGGGTCGCCATTATGGGCGGCATAGCTAGCTTGTATAGATGTCGCTACATTTACTAACGCATTTACTGCGCCAATGCCAGCACCTATTGCAGCACAAACAGCAAAGAACCCCGAAGCCGGCAAAGTTGCTATGAATATGACAATTGCAAGTATAGCTCCTCCTATTGCAAGTATACAGCCCACGGTGTATTTTCCGCCTTCGCAGTAATACCAGTGCTTAATGTTATCCATAATTGAACTGATATTTGTTATAGCAGACCCTATGGCATCCGCTATTTTCCCCAATATTGGAAATTTGTTTTTAAGGTCCACAAACCAATTTATTAGGTCAGCCTTCCAACCATCTTCCATTCTAAGTGTAGGATTGTGGTTAAGAAATGTTTCCTGCCTCTGTGCTAACATTGTTGCCACTTCTTGATCGACCCGCTCTGCAGTACTATACAAGGTCTTTATTCTGGTTTCGAAAGCACTGAATAATCTGGATTTTTGTCTTAACGCTTCAATTTTTTTATCAACATAGTATCCCGCATTATCCATGTTAGTACTTGACTCACCGATTAAATTGGAAATGGGTGTCCTTACACCTGTTGAAAGCGAATCAGCGTATTCACTGGCATTTACTACTATACTACTGGCATAAATCGCTATATTACTTAAAATATCATAGTCAATAACTAAAACAGACACAAAAACCACCTCATATAATACTTATTTTGATCCTTTGCTAAAAAGCGCCTTTTCCTGAAGGAGTTGCTTTTTTTTCTTTCGCCTTTTCCGCTGCTGCTGCTGCTGCCCTAGCCTCTTCTGCTCTCCTTCTAGCTTCTGCTGCAATTCTACTCTTTTCTGCACTAATAGATCTATTAGTACTAGATATATTTGATTTAATTTCCCTAATATCCTCTTCAAGCTCATCAATTTTATTCTGTATATCCGTTAACTCTGCCTTTAGGTTTGAATCTGCTTCACCCAAATTCGAATCCATATAGTATGGCGATTCAGATTCAACAGAAATTTGGTCTGGTAATCCGCTGATACTCTCTGTCCATGCAAAACCCAAAGGAAGTTCATAGCAAATATTATGTACATCCATACTGATGCATGTAACATTAAAATCAGGACCGCCTAAACCAGCTATTATATTGTGAACAGCTAGTAATCTTTTCTTTTGTATATCCAATGCCTTTTCTTTACTTGCCTTATCATTCTCAAGGCAATTTAATCGACTCTGTAAAGTACTTAAGTAATAGCTCATTACTTACCTCACCTATAAAGTTAAATTTTTGCCAAGCTCCTGATCAGTTGATATATAAGCTGCCTGGGCATCTACTAATGCATCGTAAAGTTCATATAGTATGTCCTCTATATCCTCTAGCTGTCTATATATCGTTGCATAATCTTTTTCGAACTGGGTTTTCCCCTTCCCTTTCCAGCACGAAAATAATGCACTGGTTGCATTTTCAACATCAGTTTTAATACTGTTATACTCCTTAATCCCACTGGAAAAGGCAGTGGTTGCATCACTCATATTCCCTGTATTAAGATGCTCTATATAACCTTTGCTATTGTTATCTGCCATTCATTCACACCTCTTTCATGGCTGTAAATGTTTTGTCATTTATGAACATTATGTGTATTTGTTTACTTGTTACCACATGGACATATTATAATAAATCCATATTCAAGTCAACAATATATGCCAATATAAACATTTTATATACATTATACTACTCTATCGAATGAATTGTCTTCAATTTCTGAGTTCCTTTATCAGAAATAAAAAACGCATCTCCCAATTCTATAAGCTTCTTGTATTGTTTTGCTACTGACGGTGTCACATCATTAAACTTAAGGTTAGTCAAATCATCAAATACAAAGAGATTTTTATTCTCCTTCACAATCTTTAGTAACTCCGGTGCACCAAAGGGAACTGCTACATTTTCTACAGCAAATACAAAACACACCTTTAGCTGACGATAATTTTTTGTTATCCTTTTAAATGTATCAACTCCCTCCTTACTTAATCCACCTGCGCTAAAAATTGTATTGTTCTGCAAAACACATAAAAGAAGCGGTTCCTGCTCCAGTGCATCTAGCCCGGATTCTTTCAATAAATCCATCCGACCGATCAGCTCCTGTTCCATCTCTGTGAGTATGAGTTCAAAATCTCCAGCATCAACAGTATACTTTTCGACTACACCATATGAATTAAACTGGTTTAGCTGACGTTCATAATCGTCTATAATATAGGCTTTTGAAGGGAAATCAAAAATATGCTGCTGTAAATAATTCATCAAAATCTTAACCAAATTGGTTTTGCCACTGCTCTCCCTCCCCGCAATACTGAGCATCAGTATCTTGCTAAGGTCAATAGTTGCAAACTCCACTGTATCATAGTCTATTCCCACAGGTATCTGATACGGTTTTGCCCTGCTCTGACCGTAATTATTCTGCACATAATCAATATCAAGGATTTGTGGCACTTCCGGTATTCTCCTTGCCCTAACGTCTTGATTAGCTTTGTTGTTTACTTTAATAAACTCCTTTATTGCCCCAACACGGTCAATTTCCTTTTCTCCCTCGAATGCTAAATATGTTTGATACTCATATATTGTTTTGTCGATGGAGATCAAACCCCTCCCCGGTACATTCTTAGGCTCCATACGGCATCTGTCAAACAATGCTCCGTAATCATCTCTCTGAAAGCTGTACAATCCTATCCTATTCATGTAATTACCTAATAGCTTATAGCCAAGGCCGGTGATATGCTGGGATGTTATAATTATGCTAATACCTACACCTATACCTTCTCTGCTGAAGTTAATCATATCCTCCTCATATTCAGCAAACAGCTCTTTGAAGGCGAGATAATTGTCTACCATTAGAACAATGTGAGGCAAATCCGTATTGCCTGCTTCCTTATATGATGTGAATGAAGTAACACCTATCTGAGAGAATACCTCCTTGCGGTTCTTTATCTCATGCCGTAGCATCCTTACGAAATTCTTCAGCTTCTCATCATTTGTCGGTGTAATAATTCCTCCGATATGGTTCATATCCTCAAACACATTCAACGCCAGTGAACCAAAATCCATAATGTAAATGGAGACCTCTCGAGGTGAATAACTTTCGCCAATACATCTGATAAGCAACTGCAGTAATGATGTTTTTCCATACTGAGAGGCTCCAATGATGATTGTATTACCACTGGTAAGGTCAAGATTCGCCTCATTCTGACACTGATTATCAGGATCATCATATATACCAAGGGGAATTATTGTCTTACCGCTTTCCTTCTTAAGCTTTCTGGGGATGTAGTATACTATATCCTCCAACGGAGGCATGCATATTCCCGGTAAATGCTTTATCATTTTACCCTCGCAATAACCATTTATGTAGCTTACAATGGCTTCAAGCTGTGTTTCACTTTGCCTGTCGGATTTACTGATTTTTTTAACATATACCGGCGTTCTTTTTCCGGATAACGAAACAGTCGAGATAACAAAGGATTTTTTTTGGAGTGCTGTGTCTGTATTTGCCGGCGCACCACTGTAGGCAGATTGAAACAAGTCAAATATTTCATTGTTGCCAACCTGCAAATATGCTCGTCCAGGTTCTTTTATCTCTGCCGCCAAAGGCGTTTTAATTACTTCATTACTATCTTCCTTATTTTGTACCTTTAGACATAGCTTAAATTTTGAATTAGACCAGATTTGAGCGTTAACTACACCGCTTGGTTTCTGTGTGGCAAGTATCAAATGCACTCCAAGGCTTCTTCCTATACGGGCTGCACTTATTAATTCCTTCATAAATTCCGGCTGATCCATTTTAAGTTCTGCAAATTCATCCACTATCAAAATCAAATGGGGTATAGGAACAGGAGTTTCTCCTTTTTTATAGAGCCTAATGTAACTATCTATATGATTGACTCCATACTGAGCAAAGTATTCCTGTCTTTTCCGCAGCTCTGCCTTTATTGATAACAGGGAACGATTTATCTCTCTTCCGTCAATATTTGTTATAGCTCCAATAAGATGAGGTAGATCCTTAAACTGGTTGACCATACCGCCTCCCTTGAAGTCTATTATTACAAAGCTGACTTCATATGGATGGAACAAGGTTGCCATGGACAAAATATACGATTGTAATATCTCACTCTTGCCTGAACCAGTTGTACCTGCCACCAGGCCATGAGGCCCGTGATGCTTTTCATTAAGGTCCAGGTAGACAATTTCATTTTTAGATTTAACCCCTAATGGTGCAGCCATAGTCTTATATACTTCCGAACTCTTCCACCTACTTTCGATATCTAAATCATCTACTGCTGCTATCTTAAGTAGTTCAAAAAGTGATATGTTTTTTGTAAGTGAGCCCTCAAGGCTTATTTCCTCACAGTAAACAGGTGCTAGTCTCAACACTGCATCCTTTGCAATTACATCCTCAATTTCATCATAACTGAAGCCTACCGACTGTGTTGAGTCAGAGCTATCGACTACCTGGCCGCTACTATCGTTTTTGTCAAGCATTATGATGCTTTGACATCCTTTAGGAAGCATCTCCATATATTCCTCAAAAAATATAAATGTGAATCCGTATTCTATGGCATTTTCTATATACTTAGAAAGGGGATGACGCTTTATTCCAACATCATTATAGACAAAAACGACATAACCCGGGTATTTGATTTTCTCCGATTCCCTCCGTGATAATTCCTTATAAAGATGTTCAAACAAAGAACTCCGGCTGTCATCATCATGTATTATATTCCTTAGTCCTGATTCATAACTTTGTATATGGGGTAAAAAGCGTATCCATTCCATCTGCTCGACATTCTCGCTATCAAAAATGAAAAACATCTTAATATCGTTATAGTATTGTCTCACTGACAAATCCAGCACCATTATTTTAAACATATCATATAATTGGCTGGTACTCCCGACGACGCCTATAGCACTTGATTCAGAAAGCCTTACTACAATAGGTGCTTTATTGATATACTTATATTCCAAAGCAATCTGCCCTGGTATGTCAGCCAGTGCATCATCAGTATCCAGCCTCTCTTGCTTCTTATAATCAAGTTGCCTATTGGACAGTAATGCACCTGTTCCTACTCTGATATGTAAAAAATCTAAATCTTCAGAGCTTCTATCAAATAAGCTACTTGAAAAGTCATTAACATGCTGGATTATCTTTTCAGAAGAATAATATGTCCCCTCTAATACCTGGAGTTCCTCATCTCTGAGCTTGGAAATCTCAACTCTTTTATTGTTGATGTACTCTGAATATTTTCTTTTACGTTCAATAATGTCCTTCTTGTACTTTTTCTTTTCACTAGTGAAGCTCATTATTGATGTGAAAATACCCAATCCCATGGAGCAAGCACTAAATATAACAAAGGTCCCTCCACCGCCTATCACACCACGTAGTACCACTGTCAGTGCAAGCATGCTCAAGGCTGGTATCAAAGACATAACCAAATTATTTTTTGGCTCATGAGGCTGCTCCGGAGGATCCAATATGTCTATTAGGTCTGTTGGTACAATAGACTTTATCCGAGTGCTTCTATTATATTTAGGATAGGCAAAACGACTCTTTACTTCTGAAACATCATAATAATTAAGGCTGTTAATAATAATATCGCTGTTTTTTGATGTATAAACCTTACTATGTTTAAAATAGAAGCTATATTCAAGGATTGAAAAAAAATCATAATCCTTTATTTCAAATAGTCCATTTATTTTAATCCCATTAACAAAAACTCCATATTTTGTGTTGTTATCAATCAGCGTTAGTCTTCCATTCTTTTTCTTTAGTACAACAGTATTATTTCCCATCAAGCTATTCTGCAGTTGTATGTCGCATTTACTCCCCCCACCAATAACAATTTCATCACAATCAATAAACTCTATTATCCTATCATAATCCTTTTTATTGTAATCAAAATCAAGGGTGAAGCTTAATTTGAAAATATCCTGATTGGATTCCTTATACTTTAATATCAAATCATCGCCATGCTCCAGTGTTTTTGTCGGTAGCTTCATTATCCCGTCAGATGTTATGTAAATATTATCATCACAGCACACCTGCCAATATCCATTTAAATAGTCAAATGTAATCTCGAATTCCGTGAAAAAATCATCCTTATTGAAGCGAACATCACAGTTCTTAGTAGTACCCGCCTTAATGGAGGTTTTGTACTCATTGTAGAGTTCAATCTCTTTGAATATTTTTTTATTTGATATTATTAATTTATATCTGTTATTCATTCTTTCCCCCTACAGTGTATAGTTAATAATCGTTCCATGCCTTAATCCATATTCCCTTATTGTTTTACTGCCTCTTACCAATGCAATGGGGTTTTCAGTCTTCAAACAGCACTTGGACAAATCCGAAGTATCCATGCCAAGGCTAAACCCCTGATTCAGCCCTGTGATTAGCTCATTGGCTGATATATCCAAAGGGATTTCGACATCATACTTTTCCCCTTTTTTTTGCATATTCAATACTACTATTATTCTTTCAGTATTCATAGCCATAGACCTCTCAAATTAATAGCATCGCAACCTTCTGCAAGCTTTTTATACTTATAAGATTTTCAATTGTAATAATATCTTCCTCTTTCATAAACTCGACATATTCGTTGATTCTACACTTCTTAATCATCTTTTCTCCCACCAGGAGATTTTCATTTTCAGAAATGTATTTATTACATATAAACAAAAATCTATTCCTATCCGAACAATCGATATTGTTGAGTAGGCATTCAAGCTTACAAACTGATGCCATATCTTGACCGGCAACAATTATGGTATTATTAGCAAAGCCCATAAATCGCGTAGTGTCCTGGGTAAAGTCTCCAGGCATATCGATTATTATGAAATCATAATCATTAGCTTCCTTGATAGTAGCAGCCAGGTTGAAGTAGTGCTCCTGTCGTATACTAAGAGCAGATAAGGCCTTACTGAAAGGTGGTAGATAATCAAAGATTCCTGTTCTAATATATGGATAAATGGCCTCATAAGAAATGCCGCTATTCAATGTAATCAATCTTTCTGCTCCCGATGCCATTGCCTCCCTGTCAGGCAACAGAAATCCAAAGCTTTGTAGACTATCGATGCTCATGAATAAAACCTTTTTATGGCTTTTGGCCAAAGCTCCACTGATTCCAATTGCAACAGTTGTTTTTCCGATTCCTCCCACAGGTGAATAAGCCAGCACAATCTTTGTTTCTTTTTCTATTGATAGATTCAGAGGTTTCTTTGCTGATAAATTATTCACGACTTCATTAAATATTTCCTTAACACTAGTATATTTGTAGATGTAGTTGGTTTCCAAGCTACCCGTAATATCAGCGTTGCCAGAATTATCGGAAAGTATGAACAGATTGGCAATATCATGCCTGAGAAAGCTTTGGTCATAAAGCCCCTCACCTATTAGCAGTATATCCAGACTTTGGGGGGTATTGAAAAAAGTATTCAGATAATCTTTATCAGTAATAATACTTATATCTGCCATTTCTCCAAACTCATCTATAAATTTGCGTTCAAGAGGAATCAGGTATTTCACATCTGTGTCAGCTAGCAATACATTTATTCTTTCCATTGAGAATGCTCCTTCCGGACTAGTCTACTAATCTAACCGCAATAACAGAGATATTATCACTCTCACCCTTCTGCTTTGCAGTTTCGACCAGTGAATTACACAGCCTGTCCATACTGTCTTTATTTGTTTTGGTAATGTCAGCAAGCTCCCTGTCAGTTATTGTTTTATAAATACCATCACTACAAATAATGAAAATGTCATTTCTTTTTATCGTGTCAAGGTTACAATAATGATTAATCCTTTCCCTATTGCCAATGCATTCCGTCAGGACATTTTTCCTGATAATCCTGCCATCTATCTCTTTATTTATCATACATGAATGGTCTTGTGTAAGCTGGTTGATCTTGTTGGAGAATAGTCCATTAATCCTATATACTCTGCTGTCTCCTACATTCAGAACCAGCCAATTATTATTCCAAATAATCAAGACCACTATTGTAGTAGCGGTTCTAATACTGTTGTTTCTAGCTATACTTATCAATTCCAGATTTGTTTCATTTATTGTACTAATAAGGCTTTGTATTAAATACTCCTTGTTGTTAAAATTGTTTTTAAAATCATTTTCCCACCATTTGTTTATATCTGATATTGCCTTTCTGCTGGCAACCTCGCCCTTTTCCAGTCCGCCAACCCCGTCAGCAACAGCAAATATTCCAGCGTAGCACGTCCCGGCATCAACTACCTTGTAGAAAAATGAATCCTCATTTACTTTTTTTTCTATGCCGACATCAGTTATGCCCGACACTTCGATTCTAAGCTTTTTCATGGCATCCTCAAATCGATTTTATTATGAAATCACTATTTGCAAACCTCACCTTATCACCTGCTTTAATAGAGACCTGCTGATTAGGTGCTATTCTCCTGCCGTTCACAAAGGTTCCATTTGCACTTCCTAAATCAACTATGTAATATCCACCATCTTTATACACTATCTTGCAATGGACTCTGCTTATAGCGCTATTAAATGCAATAATCCCATCCACAACATCCGGCTTCTTACCTATAATAAATTCCGGCTTGTCAATTTTCATTTCCACCTTCTTGGGTGTTTTAACACCTACTAATAATATGCTCGGAAGAAATAGCTCAGACAGTATTTCTGTAGCTCCACCCTCATACTCGGCATGAAAGCTGACAGCAGCCGTACTATCAACATCAGTTGATTTAGATTTAAGTTTTGATTTGGATTTAAGTTTTGGTTTGGGTTGGGGTTTGGGCTTCTTTGGTGTAGTTTTGATTTTGGACTTAGATTTGAATAGACCAAAAAATGACCCCTTCTTCCTCCCCAAGCCTTCCTTATCATCAGACTCATCATTTTCCACTACATCAACATGCTCCTTATGCTCTGTTTGCTGTTCGGTTGTGGAGTAGTGAAGCTGTGAATTACTAAGAAGCTCTTTTATAGCTTCTGCTGTAATCGTGGGGTTATTAATACTGTTATATAGTTCAGAAACCTTTGGATCTGACAATTCCGGATATGTCTTTATGACTAACGTAATAACCTCCCTTAAGCGATCTTCAATTCTGCAGCTGTATCCATCCTGCTCTATCGACTGATCCATCGGTAGATAAATGAGATATGCCTTATAGTTGTTACAGTCAACAAAAATATTATTAAGGGTTATGGCTATGTTATCACTTTGCATAAATCCATTATTTTTTACTTCAACAATAACCTCAACAAGGTTTGCCAATATCGTAATAAGTGTGTCGGGACGCAAATCAGGCAACAAAGATTCAAGGGTCTGATATTTCTGTATATCATAGACCAGTTTTATCTTTCCATTATGTGTAACCTTAGTGCATTTGATAAAACCCTTCTTCTCCTGATTTTGAAGCACCTTGTAACCAGTTTGAAAAAACAATTCAGGTGAATTAAGGATAAATGCCAAATACTGAGTATCCCTGCTTTCAATTACCAATTCGCTGTTAAATACAGAATTCATGCTCCTCACCCTGCTGTTACTTTATTTTTTTCGTCTTCTCCTAATGGATATAAATACAATTGACCCTATTGCCAGAACCCCTGCCCCCGCCGATGAGCTGTAAAGTACGGGCTTGTTGTCAAAATACTTCTGGAAAATCGTCTTGTCTTTGTATATAAAGCTATATTCACAAGCCTCTATAACATTACCCACACTATCGGCAGTTGATAATACAAACGTGTACTCTCCGAAGTTCTCTAGAGTATAAGTGTAAACTCCATCCTGTGTAGGTGTAACTGTGCCTAACAGGTCCGCTACAAGGTTTTTATTCTTGTCAAGGAGCTTTAGCTCAGTGAAACGATCTGGCTCTTCATCACCTATATGAAGCTTATCAAGGCTTATCCTAAAACTGAGGTCAGATACAAATGTAACTGCTTCAGCATCCGGAAGTAACTCTGTCCCACTGTAAGTCTCCATGACTATTGGTTTAGGTGGTGTTCCATCTAGATATAGGTCATATGTAAGTTCGGCTGAGTTATTGCCCGACATATCTGTCACCATTAGATATATTGTCTTTTTACCATCAGTTGTTATGGGCGTGTAAATATCCCACTCGGCTACACCATAATTATCGGCTACTGTACAAATCACTTCTTTTATATATTTTTCATTGATGCTAAAGTATTCACTTATGTCGAATCCTGCTTTATATGTCCTAGGAGTACCTAACTCCAGTTTAACATGCTTTATTTCAGGGTTGGTAGTATCTACTGTAATATCGGACTTCACATCAGGGTTTGATTTGTTACTGGCTTTGTCAACCATTGACGCGGCTATAAGGTATTCTCCATCAATATCCAATACCACTTCCTTTACAAATTCAGTACCGGAGATAGAGTTTCTGTTTGCCGCTGTTATCTGCTCGACTCCATTGACCTTTAATGATACACCCTGTGTGTCTATATTAGTATCACGATATGTTATCTTAAAGGAAAGCATTTGATTTGTAAAGCCGCTGAAATCAGGCACAGCAGAAACAACAGGATTTGTGCGGTCATATATTACCTGCGGCAATACATATGTACTATCACTTATACTTATAGTATTGCCTGCCAAATCAGCAAGGATATACTCAAAAGGAACCGGCCCTTCAGTAAGAACTGTTTCATTCTCAGGGAAAGTATATGTCATTTCTATATTTTTACTATTGATACCCGAGTTAGATGTCGGTCTTGCAAATACTTTGGATTCAACAACAAATGCATCGTGAGACGTACTCGACCTGACTGTGACAGAATCACCATTTTTTGCAAAATAAGCGTTGTTACCGTTGGAGGTCATTGTGGTCTCGGCCTCAAGTGGGGCATAATACTGAATCTTATTGGTCACATCAGAGTCTGTATTCTTCTTTTTCACCTGATTGTTTCCAGCTATATCATCAACATCAAAGTTGAAGGTAACCTCCGCCAAATCACTTGCATCTCCATTCTGAAGCTTGTAGCTCAGTACCCAGTCCCTGGCCGTATCGTTTTCAGCATTTGGGTAATCCTCTACAATTGCTTTCTTACCTGTGACATAGGTATTAGATAAAGTAACGTCATGGTTTGTAGTAAACTTAACAGTTACGGTATCCCCATCCTTTGCATACATTCTGCCGTCATTATCGTTGTTTGTGGTTATTTCTAAATCCGATATGACTATTGGAGAATAATACACAATCCTGCCAGACAACGCATCTTTCTGCGTTATCGTTACAGGTGCATTACCCGCCATATCACTAGCGACAAAATATAGAGCCACATTCTGGTTGTCTTCTATTTGCCCATTAATTACTGTGTACTCTGCGCTCCAGTGCATATTGTCATCATTCAGGCTTTTGCATGAGACATACTGGTCTGCTATTTTTGTAGATGAGAGCATCACAGGATGAGTAGTGTTAAAGGAAAGGTAAATTGTATCTCCATCCCTGGCTACTTCCTTAAGGTTTTCCATGTTATTTGATACCATACTAAGCTGGTTGATTTTTATAGGCGCCTGGTATCTCACTTTAGCAATGTGGTCTTGGTTTCTGGTAACAGATGGGTTCCCTGCTGCATCAGATAACGTAAATGAACACTTAATATCTGTATTATCTGTAATCTCTCCATCTCTTACCAGATACGAAGCACTCCAATGCATATCGTCAGTACTTGAGAACGTGACAGTCTTCCCTGCGATACTGCCATTGCTAACACTTACCGGGTGTGAAGTATTAAAGGATAGGCTTATAGTATTTCCATTTTTCGCATAGCTTTTTGATGTAATGTTGTCTGATACTAAGGAAACGCCTGACAAGGCTTCATCAATGGGTGCCTGATACATTATTCTAGAACTATCGCTCTGGTTTTTTGATACTGTAACGTTGCCAGCGGCATCCGATATGCTAAAACTGAAGGATATGCTACTATTATCGCTTATTTGCCCATTTGCCACCCTCATTGATGCGTACCATTCCATATCGTTGTCACTATTGAAGGATACGCTCCTGCCTCCGATATATCCATTGCTAACAACCGTAGGGTGTGTAGTGTTAAATCTTACTACAACCGTATCACCATCCTTGGCAATGCCAGGTGATGAATTGTCAGATGCAAATGATAGACCTGAAAAGCCCTCTCCAATAGGAGCGTAGTATTTGATTGACAGTATATCCAAGTGTGATGCTTTTGCAGTGTTGCCGCACACATCATCTATTTCCAATGAAAACGGCACATTACTGTTTTCATTTACAAAACCATTATCAACATTAATGGTGGCTGACCACATCTTACCTTCATTATTTTCACTGGTGAAGCTTACATTCTTACTACCGATTCTTGCCGACTTAATTCGCACCTCATGCTGTGTTCTGAATGATAGGGTCAACGTGTTTCCTACCTTAACAAGTCTCTTTGACGAATTACTTGATGTAAAGTTAAGATCGTTTATTTGAATTGGACCAAAATACGTGACCATATCTTCAATATCAGCTTGAGTTCTTACTGCTGCATTTCCTGCATCGTCTGTGGCTGCGAAAGCAAAATCAATTATTGAACCGTCGGCAATAATTGCCTCATTTATTCTGTAAGTGCCTGTCCAAACCATGCCCGCATCATTCTCACTGGTGAATTTTACATCGTGCAGTGCAATTTTGGCATTACCTATATTGACCTTGTGCTGTGTACTGAAGCTAACAGTGATCAGGTCACCAACCTTGGCAAGACTACTAATTTCATTACTACTGGCTATTTTCAAATCTAAGATTTCTATTGGTGCCTGATATCTTATACTATTATTTGAATCAGCTTCAGTAATTTCAGCTATATTGCCTGCCTTATCGCTAACATAACAATCAAATGCTATTATACCTTCATCCTCAGTATCACCACCTGCAACAGTATAACTGCCATTCCACGTCATTCCATCCTCGTTGATGCTCTCCAAAATGGCTTCTTTTCCTGCGAATATTGATTTTGTGATAGTTACAGGATGCTGTGTCCTAAAAGCTGTAGATATTACATCAGCATCCTTTGCTAAGGATGTATTACTGTTATTAGATAGCAAACTGAAGTCAGTTATTTTAATAGGTGCATAATACTGAACACCTGTTTCCAAATCATCCTGCGTAATGTGGACACTGTTTCCTGAGGCATCATAAATCTTCAGCTCCAGTGCTAGCATGGCCAGATCTTCGATATCTCCATCCTCAACAACATAAGAACCCGTCCATCTCCATTTTCCATTTGCATATCCATTTGTTAAATCTATGCGCTTGTCCGCTATTGCTACATCGTAACGACTGATTGTGTGCTGGGTCTCAAAGGATACCGTTATAGCATCATTATCTTTTGCCAAAGTCGGATCAGCATTACTTGATACCATAGATAGATTTGTTACTTCCAGCGGAGCAAGATACCTGATACAATCATTTTCATTTTGCGTAACTATCTTTGTATGCCCGGCATTATCTTCAACAGAAAGCTCGAAATAAATATCCGAATTATCTTCCAGCTTACCGTTTTCTACTGTATAAATCCCTGTCCAATCCTTGCCATTATTATCCCTGCTAGTAAGCGCAACTGCTTCTCCTGCTATTGTTGCCTCTTTAATGCTCACTCTATGATTTGTATTGAAGCTAACAGTAATGGTGTCACCATCCTTCGCCAACTTAGGATTGTAGTTACTTGACTTGAATTCCAAATTCCTTAGTTCAATATCATTATAATAAATGACACCTGAGGTGGAATTCTGATTTCTATCATTATATAAGCCGTCACCAATAACTTGAAAAAAGAAAGGCACCTTTTCACCATCAATTAGTCCCATTTCCGGTGTTATTTCAACTTCACCCTTCCAATGCATACCGTCGCCTTCCACATTCTCAAATTCGATGCTTCTATTGGCTATTGTACTTGAAGTAAAAAAATAAATCATGTTGTAGGGAAATGACCAAGGCCACATCAATACTGATTTCTGTGTTGCAAATGTTATTGTTACAGTATTGCCAACCCGTACATATCCAGTGCTTTGGGGATTATTTGAAATCACTCTTAAATTTATTATATCAACATCATCACCGAATTTAATTTTATCGTTTGTATCTTCCTGTGTTATTGTAATAGTAGGATTGCCTGCCTCATCCGACACCATAAACTCAAAAGTAAAATCAGAACCGTCTACCATTGAAATGTCGTTCGGTATCGTGTATGATGCTGTCCAAATCATACCGTCGCCTGAATTTTGAAACCAAACATAATTGCCTGATATTTTGGTATTGCTTATAATTACAGGATGAGTTGTTTCATACTTTACAGTTATTGTATCTCCCCTAATAGCAAACGCAGCATCAATTTCATTGCTAGATGTAAACTGGAGGGATTTAATTCCGATTTCATCATAAAACACAACACTAGCAGGTGCATCCTCCTGTGTTATTGATTTAATAATACCGTTGTTTTCAATTGTAATCGCAGCAGTTATCACAGAGTTGTCAATGATCTCATCTTCTTCTGTAATGGTGTATTGAGCCAGCCATTTTTTACCATTGTCTTCGAGCTTATGTAATTCCATATCATTTTCTGCTGCTTTAGCATTTGTAAAAGCTTCTGTATCTAATTCAATAGAGGTTTCAAATGATAGCGTTACAGTATCTCCTCGCTTCGCAAGGCCGGTCCTTTCATTGCTTGAACCCATTGTAACGTTTGTGATCTCAAGGCAGTCATATTTTATATCATCTATTGTTTGGGCATAACTCGACAAATTACCAGCTTTATCCTCTACTTCTATTAATAAATTCATCGTCGGAAATGACTCACCATTATCCAGCCCTTCTGTAAACAGATGCATAGGGAATACTGCTTCGTAAGAAATTTCTCCAATCTTAGCTACAGTATCAGCCCTCTTGCCATTGATGCTAGCTACAATAGCCTCATCTCTGATTCCGGATATACCATCACTAATATCAAAGCTCAAAACTAATTCATCAGTTGATTTCATTGTCACATTGCTTATGACAGATACGTTATCGATAACCGGATTATCATCGTCATATATAACGCAAATTTGCTGAAGCTTTAAAGTCCTACCACGACGCTTAAGCAGATTCGGGTCACCGGATACACCATCAAAGTATCTGATATATTCTTCATCTCGTTCTGTTATTGTCACATAGTAATAATTCTGTTCGCCTGGAATCCATTCGACACTACTAAGTGTGGTACTACCAGTCTCTTTATCAGTTACCCAGCCAATACTGTCAATTTCAGTTGCGGTTGAACCGGGTTCTATCCCATTGTAGGATGCAAAATAGAAAGCACTTCCTGTTGTAGAAAACACTGCAATAGCCTCATCGGAGCCAGCTTCGTCTTCGAGAGGTAATATTGCATCTGTTGGTTTATTAGTATAATAGATATAGTCACCTGTAATATTGTTTGGTGCAACTGAAGAAGCATATGAGCTATTAAATGCCAAATAATAGAATAAGGCAACAAAAGCAAATATAAAAATTGTTGCCACCAATCCCAGGTTTCTCTTGTTTTCTCCTTCAAAACACCTCTTAAGACCCATTTTGTTTCTCCTCCAAATCAATCTTCATTATCATATTCAGGCAGCAGAGATGTCGATTCGTCGTCCAACAGAGCAGTTACATAGCACTCAACATCATCTAGCAACACTGTATTTTCATTCTCACTAGATATGTTTTTGTTCAGCTTGACATTGCTTGCCTCAACACCTGATACCTTGTTCACAACCAAGGCAGTTCTAAATACCTTTTTTCTACGTATTTGAATAAAATACTTAATTACATAAGGAACTTTATTGTAGATAAATAAAAACACGGTCAATATAAAAAACGAAACAGATAATACAATACCTCCATAAAACATAACTTCATTCATTATTATTCCTCCAACCCTGCAATCTCCATCTGCCTCTTAAGGGAGCTAAACTGTGAAAGCGCTATTCCTGACAGGTTTTTATCATTACTTTTCAACGATACTACGGCGTCATATAGTTCTTTAATTTCCGAATAATCACGTTCTGCTGAAGTCTTGTTCATTTCTCTTTCTAAACAGGTCTGTGTAAGGTACACATGTGCAAGAAATGACTTGCTATTCTTCGATATTATGTTCCTGAAAACATCGGCTGCCTTATCAAGGTATTGTACAGCAGAATCATCCATACTATCTCTTCTGTCAACTGTATTGTATATATCGAAAATACCCTTGTATGCATTTCCCTTTCTCATCTCCAGAGTTTCTTCAAGATCAGCATTAAGATCCTCTAGATACTCGAACCATTCAATGCTAAGCCGGTAGGTTTCCTCTTTTTTCACTACATCTGCTTCAGTTACTGCGCTATTGTACAAGCTTGATGCAACCAATTCATACATAGGAATTATGTTATTGAATGTTAGGTCATCAGATTGATAATTTTTATCAAGTATATCTCTTGCCTTAATTCCAATTTCGTATATTCTCTCGTATGCATTAATTAAATAATTCGGGTACCTTGCATACATTAACATAATAGTATAATAGTTTTCAAGCTTCTCATTTGCAAATAGCTCCTGTCTGTCAGAAATATCCTCCAGATTTATAAGAGAGCTATTGAATCTTTCGAAATCAAGAGTGTTTAAATTTTTTGCACAGTTAGTAGCAATAATCTCATAACTGTCTATATAAGCCGTATTAATATCTCCTTGTACATACTCTCTACTTTCTTTTATCTCCTGGATATATTCGACTGCAAAGGCAGCATAAGCAGGATCATTTACCTCAATGCACCTTTTTGCCACCTGATACATCAGTTTCATATTGTGGTACATACCGGATTCAGGATTTTCTATATAACTTTTCCTCATCTCATCAATTGCCGATTTTGTTTGATTAATAAAATCAGCCTCTTCCGTTCTGGGTAGCAAAGCTAGGAAAAACAACAAATGAGTATCGTAGTCATCTGATTTGTATGTAACAGCTTCCTTATAGTACTTTGCAGCATTTTCGTAATCACCCTTGCGCTCGCTTTCGGATGCTGCTCTAAATGCGGCTTGATAATAGTCTTCATTAACTGCTCGGATTCCCTGTAGCCCCAAGAACATTACAATAATAAAAACTATACATGCTACAAGACTAGATATGAATGAAACCAGCTTTCGTGTCATTTTGTTTCTGTATGCACCTGTCAACTGCTGAATATTATCCAGATCTCCTTTAAGTTCCATACAGTTTTGGTACCTATCCTCTGGAGCATCACTCATACATTTTGAAATAATATATTCAAGTCCTTCCGACAGTGTCGGATTGATATTGCGTATCGGCGTAGCTGCCTTTGGGGGCTTTCCGGGAACGTTGCCAGTCACAAGATAGTATAGGGTAGCACCAAATCCATATATATCTGTCCGTTCGTCAAGGATATTACTAGAACCTTTATATTGTTCCGGCGCAGCAAAGCCCTTGGTTCCAACACTTGAACCCAATTGCTTCTCCCCTCGCCTACATTCTTTTGCTATACCAAAATCTATTAGCTTTATTCTTCCTGATTGATTCAATATTACATTATTGGGTTTCATATCACAGTAGACTATAGGATTATCTTTTACATTATGTAAATAAATTAGAGCATCACAAAGCATTTTTGCCCATTCAACTACATCCTTCTCTGGCGACGGTCCCTCTGCAAGAACTTTTTTCCCTAATGAAGTTCCATCAATAAAGTCCATAACGACAAAAAAGTCATTATCCAACTCAATACGGTCAACTATTCTTGGAATATCAGGATAGTTCAGGCTTGACAACAACTCAACTTCCTTTTTAAATGCTTCAATATCTACCTTGTTATCATTCTTAACCTGTTTAACAGCCCAGTATGAATCCAGATTTTTGTCCTTAGCCAAATAAACCGTACTCATTCCGCCTTTACCAAGTTCGGCTATAATTTCATACCTATCATGCAAAACAGTGCCAACTGCGCTCAGAAAAAACCCCTCCGGTATCGCAAAATCAGTGTCGTATACTGCGACTTCTATGAATCTGTCGCTAGAACTTATAGTAATAGTATCCCAGTAACGAACATTGGTACATTACGACATAATAATCCAACATAACTAGATGATATACTATTTTGTCAAACATAGTCAATAAGATATGCAAAAAATGACCATAATTCCAAGCCAGTCATAATTGTGAATAGAAACCTGCTGTCTATGCAAACAGCCGGCCTAGGGTATATACCCAGGTCGGCTGTTTGTATTGTCAGTCTACTCAATATTTGTTAGATATCCTGTGCATAAGAACTGCCGTTTCAGCCCTTGTGGTGTTACCCAGAGGGTTTATGTTGCCTCCGCTACCTACTATCAAGCCTTCCTTTACAACCGAAGCAACACTTTCTACAGCATAGTCCGCTACAAGCTCCTTATCAGAAAAATCCTCAAGCTCCCCAGGCGTTCCAATTGCCTCAATCTTATTTAGCAACCGCAACGCTCTCTCGGTCATAGCCATCATTTCCTGCCTTGTTATATTATCGTCAGGTGCAAACATATTATTGCCCGTACCATTGGTTATGCCTAGCTTTTTGGCTACTGCCAGCTCTCTATAATAGTAGGCGTCACTACTTATATCGCTAAAGCTGCTATCTGTCTTTGTATCAACGCCAAGGGTCCTTACCAGCATATAAAGGAATTCTGCCCTTGTAATATCGGTTTGAGGAAGATAATTCTCATCAGCCAGTTTATGTATGATTCCCTTTGAAGCCAGCACTTCAATGGGGTTCACCGCCCACTTGACACTATCCAGGTCCTCAAAAGTCTTGTGTGTAAAGGAAACTGCATACATACCTGAACGGTTAACAGTGACCGTTACTGCCCCTGCTTCTGAGTCAAAGCGTCCACTAGTAACAGCAGATAAATTGCCATCCTCATCGACAAGTGACACTATAATGAATTCCGAGTCGGCTATTTCCTCTTCTGTCGGTGTGTAGGGTATGGATATCAATACCGACGCATCTGCGTTGTACCACTGGGTTTCCTTTCCCTCAATAGTAGTAGCTAGCTTCACCAAAGGATATTTACCTACTACATTTTTAAGCTTATCAGATAGGTTTGCCTTATCTACCTGGCTAATTGTGATGCCAGCTTGCTTTCCTTCCTCCCCTGACAGCATGTTGTCCTGTAAAGTGACCTTTACCCCATCAGTAAGAATCTCCATTGACCCCTCTGCTATTGGTTTGGACAAAGAGTCTACAGGGAATTGAACAGTATAGCTACCAACCTTCTCCATCGATGGCATTGTCACTAGGGTATTACCGCTTTCTATAAATACTCTTCCCGAGAGTTCTCCTAAATCCACGGAGGCATTCCCTTTAGCTGCATCTACTGTAATTGACAGCGTGGTATCCTGAAGATTTGTTCTTTCAACTGTAGCCATGTATGTAACTGATGGTGCTGGCTGTGGTACCGGCCGTGGTGTTGGCCTATCGGATCCAGACCCTGAGGGCTGGGAGGGCTGGGAGGTCTTCTTCTCCTCCTTAACTGTAACAGTTGAGAACACCTTAAGCTCGGTTACAGGTTCTGATTGTCGAACTCCAGCAGGTAAACTAAGGGAGCCTGTCGCATTATATATACCGGCTTTCTTTCTATTATATTCGGTTATAACCCATGATAAATCTACATTGTGCTCAGCCTCACTGCTGTCTTTAATGGTTGTTGTACCTGGCAAAGCAGCTAAGGCATCATTTTCAGATGTTTTATTCTCAACTTCTATACCACTGATAGGAGTTATTTCTACTATATACGGAAGCTTTAACTCTGCAATCCTGTCTATGACAGCTGCCAATATGTTGTAATTTGAAGCAAATAGCTTCTGAACATCACTTAATGTATTGTACGCATCTAGTGCTTCGTTTACCTTTTCCTCATCCTCAAGACTAACTTCTTCAACTGGTGGCAGATCGATGATTAGCGCATCAGTTTCAAGTACCTTTATCTCCTTTTCCTGCAAAATTTCCTTCTTCGCATCATATATTAATTTAAAGTTATTATTAGCTACTACAGATGAATACCCCCAGATAAGCTCCAGATCCTTGTTGCTTTTACACAATATCCCCTCTAGTGCTTCACAGCCTGAAATGTTAATCCACTTCAAATTATTATCATCACATACTAGAGTTTTGATTTCTGGACAATAAGATATATCAATCTCTGTCAAATCATTTTCACAAATCCGAAGTTCCTCTAGCTTTGTACACTCTGAAACATCAAGTGCTGTAATTTTATTATTAGAGCACTCAATGAATACCATCCCTTTACAATTTTCAAAATCGAGTTCACTTATATTGTTATTAGCACAATCAATGCCTTCCAATTTTTCACAATTTTCTAGATTGAGTTCAGTAATATAATTAGCGCCACAAAGAATTAATATCAATTCAGTAGAGTTTTCTAAATTGAGCTCAGTAATATTATTATCAAAACAAACAACACTTTCAATTTTAGTGCAATTTGAAAAATCAAGACTTTCCAATTGGTTACCATAACAAAAAAGAGATGATAATTCTAGACACCCTGATAAATTCAACGATTCTAACCAATTTACGCCACAGTCAAGACTCACCAATTCAGTACAGCCTGATAAATCCAACGATGTCAACTTATTATTGCTACAGATAAGACTCACCAATTTAGTACAGCCTGATAAATCCAATGTCCCGACAAGCCGTTGCTCTTCATCAATTTCATTCTCAATGTTAATTTCTACTATCCTTTTCCCTTCAGCCCCGCCTTCATTCCATTTAACACCGTTCCAGGTTGTCGGATCGCTAAGGTCCTCCCAACCCAATTTCGTCTGATTAGTTACATCCTCATCCTCATACTTTTGCTTGGCAAAATCCGCAAGCTTCCTATAATCTTCACTATTATAGCCCACAGGCGTGCCTTCTGCATAGGCTACTGTACCTATACACAAAAATATCGTTACCAACAGTAGTTGTAAGGCCATGTTTCTTATTCTCATTTTTAGTCTAATCCTCCTATGTAGGCAATTCTTTGCATTTATATGTGTTCAATTATACACTACCATTTGAATTTTACAATTCTAAAATTCAACCTTTTCTCGTGTTTTTTCATTCTCATATTCCATAATTAATCACTATTCGAGTCTGCTTCACATCCTCGATACATTGCAATAATTAAGTTACTGCTCCCATTATATTGTAAAATAGGTATAATTCTAATTAACTTAGCATTATGTCAAACATAGTCAATAAGATATGCGAAAAATTGGGATAATATATGATTCCAATTATAATGTTTGGATAACTGGGGTTTATTAACATAATTTCCTCCTGTTTATCTATGTCTTCAGAAGACGCTGACCTCTATTGGTCGGGAAATATACCCAGGCTGGCTGTTTTGATTTTGTCCACCAGCTTAATATTTGTTATATATCTGTGCATAAGAACTGCTGTTTCAGCCCTTGTGGTGTTACCCAGAGGGTTTATGTTGCCTCCGCTACCTACTATCAAGCCTTCCTTTACAACCGAAGCAACACTTTCTACAGCATAGTCTGCTACAAGCTCCTTATCAGAAAAATTCTCAAGACCCCAGCCGTACCAAATTCACTAAACTCTCTAGATTTCTTTTGTAAGGCTTCTATTTTTTTATTTACAAAATAGCTAACGTTTTCAAGGTTAGCAAATGTACTACCTTCCAAGGTATAAATGTGGGCTTTTACCGTACTCGCAAGTGCTGCAGCGTAATCATCATCAGGTTTTACTATGTTTCTTGCATATTTGAGCAAAAAGGCCACAACACCTTATTGGCTATGTGAGGATTGGTAGTATATCCACAACAGCTATATGGTGCTATGGCTTATTTATCTCATAATTTATTTATTCTCTCTAATTAGTTCGTTTATACCCTTGAAAATAGCATCCTTAACAATTTCCGTATAATTTGTGTAGTTATCACTTTTTGAAAGTAATAAGTCCATTACTTCTTTAAGTTTTCCATCTACAATAACTGTAATGCCTTCTACCCTTTCACCAGTTTTATCTTTTTCAAATTCCTCTGTTATCAGAGTCATTTTATCATCTGACATGTTTAACTCCTTTCAAAAAAGCTTTTTCCTTCATCGTCAACCCAATATTGATTACATTTGGCAATTGTATCCATAAAGTTATAATATTTTCCTTGCCAACCTTCTGGTACAAAATCTTCAAAGGATTCCGGTTCAGGGTAAAATGAAATAAACTCTTTTTTATCAAAATCAACATAAAATGCGGGTACAAATTCAAGACAATTTTCCTTACTGGCTTTACTAAACATTGTATTTCTTAATTCTGATGTACTAATTGAAAATGGTAAAATATTCTTTAAAAACTCGCTTTCATTTTCATCACTTAGCGTTTTTATACCAAAGCGATTTGATACATCCATTTCAACTTTGTATCCTTTGTCTTGATATGCTTTTTCCATCTTTTGATAATCTAAAAACCAAATATCTTTGTCTGTTATATACCACGTAAAAATACCATCTTTTAATACTCCTACTATAACTATCTCAGCATATACCGGATACATATTCACCTCTCCTTTCAGTTACCTAATTCTACCGTTTGTACCATACTCCTCTAGCCATTCAATCCACGGACTTGGTAGTTCATATGAAGTTCCTGGAGTTGTGATATCAACAATTTTAGGAACTGTTCCACCTTGATTTAGAGGATTTGATTTATACCCCATTTGTGGAATAGCACTGTCTTGAACAAAGTCATCAAACCATTTTGGGACTTCAAATTCCACAATATTAGCATCTCCACCTCTTTTTGTTAAGAAATAGTTTGAGTGGTCTGCATTACCTGTACTCACATTTAAATTAGCAGTTTTATTTGGAACATTTATGCTTCCATCGGAATTTACATAAATTCTTGTTTGACTAGCATTAGGTGGTGTACCTCATGGTTGCAAACTATTGTGTTCCTTTTTAACCACTATTCGGGTCTGCTCCACAGCCTCGATACATTACATTAATTAAGTTACTGTTCCCATTATCTTATAAAATATGGTATAATTCAATATGTCAATTAACTTAGCTCAGGGAGTCAGGTTGAGTCTGAACTCCACCTAACCAAGGATGGTTATTAATGATAGGTAAGCATCTTCTGAAGACGTCACTAAGTGTGATTTGCATAATACTTATGACAATAATTGATTGGGGATAAAATTATGATAAAGAGGTTTTTTAAAGGCATAGCCAGTATTGCTGATATTCTAATTGTATTAGCTCTAATTGTAATAATACCTTATGCGCTTTCATTCTTTCTAAATAATGGCGATTACGGTAGCTTTTATACAGAAGAGATGGAAAATGCGAAGAATTACAAAGTATCCAATATATTTGAGGATAAAGGTGTATCAACAGATGCCAATGTAGAATTTACAGAAAGTGACCTTGAAATGATATTGGCTGAATTAAAGCAGGAATATGGCGAAGATATGCTCTATAAAACTACAGATGTTGTATTAGATAAAAAGGATTATCAAAACCGTCATTACAGTGAGCTCACAATAGTTACTACACGAAAAGAAAGCAATGATGATAGTGCCTATTGGCATAAATATAGAAAATATCTATCTGAAAATAAGGAGTATCAGGTTGGCGAAGTAGTTCTGTATCTATCTGCTAGATCCAATACCGTAAAGAAATCAGACCTGGAAAACAATTAGTCAATTCGCTTCGCTCAGGGAGTCAGGTGGAGACTGACCGACCTATAGAGGCCACGGAATATTTACATGCACCAAAAAACCTCTTTCATCTTCGAATGAACAAAAATTAATATTACCACCCAGACTTGCCACTCTTTCTTCCATGCCGGTAAGTCCGCTTCCTTTTTGAAATTCAGGGTTTCCCTTACCGTTGTCAACAATAATGAGTGTGATTTGTCCGGACTTCACCCTGGCCGATACAGTTATGCATTGCGCTTGTCCATGCTTAATGGCATTTGTAACAGATTCCTGACATATCCTATAGATCGTAGTGATAGTTTTTTCGTTACACTCCTTCAAGGCCTCATCCAGACCAGCGATATCAAGTGTTATACCTGTATCCATTAGATTGAAAGCCATGGAATTCATCCTCTCAATGAAATTGGTATAGCCAGGATTGCACATCAATACCCCGGATTTGTCGTCAGATATCGAATCCTCATCTGATACAGCAGCTATTTCTGACAAGCTTCCGTCTATTTCATCTATTGCGTTCTGAAGTCTTTTTAGTGCAAGGACACATGCCTGTCTTTTTTGATCATCCTGTGATGTTTCAATCAACACCCTGTTACTTTCCATAATATTAATAGCAAGTATCAGCGAATGACCCATAACATCATGTATTTCCTTAGCCATCATGTTGCGCTCGCCCAGTATTGAAAGCCTTTTTGTATCCTCCGAAAGCATCTTCACACTTTCATGCATATCCTCAAGATATTGATTTTTCTCTTCTAAGCTATGAATTGCAGAAAATATTCGAGAATTATCATGTACTACAATAATGTATTGCTTTGCTGACAACGTTAGTGTTCTTTCGTACTTAACAGAGACACTAAAGTGTTTCAGTATACCATTATGGTTGATTTCAATTTCAAACCTGTTCTCCTCCCGACTCACAGAATTCGTTTGTGCTTCAGGGATTGCTCTGCGTAGAATCTCATCTAGAACCTCTGGTTCAATCATCTCACAAGCCTTATTCCTGTATTCTATCTTCCCCTTTTTATCTGCAATCAGCATCGCCTCAGTAAACATTTCAAAGCCTCGTACACTACCGTAGGATACTGTATCAATCATACCGTATTTATAGCTTCCGATAAAAATCATTGTGAAATTAACAATCAAAATTATCGGAGAATAATCAACCGGTGTATTTACAACCCCACACAAAAGCAAATTTAACAAGCCCATTGTAATAATTGCAAACACAGTGATAATAACTCTAATCCAAAGGTTGCTTACCCTGCCCGCCATTGTTTTAGCAATACTCAGAAGACCTGCAACTAGCATACAGTAACCTGCAGCAATAACAACATAATATAACCATCCATATTCAATAATTTCAGGTGTCATATGCTTAATCACTAATTGATGCGCCGAGTTGGAAATGATAATTAGAATTGATGTTATGATATAAATAGTAACAACTATATACCCTATCTTTTTTAGAATCCTTCGTTTAAAAAAATATAAAGCATAAAACATAAAGCTTGTCTCAAAAAAAGGCTTTATTAAATACAACAGATAAAACAAAATCCATTTGACTCTAATATTCGGTGCAATTGATATAGCAAAATTCAAAATGAAAATCGTTAATACAAGGATGTGCATACAACAATAGTATATCTGTACCCTTGTCCTTTTCGAGTTTATGAAAATATACACAAAAATACCCGTCATCACTACTACAAAGGTAATATTTATGCATATCTCAATAAAAAGCCGCACTGCCATTGTATTATCTGATGTCATTCACAAATCACCTAAATCATATTGTTTTTTAATGCATACATCACTAGCTGTGCCCTATTTTCTACACCTGTCAGTTCTATGATCCGGGTTATTTTGTTCTTTACCGTCCCCTCCGCAAAGCACATTATTTCTGCTATTTCGCTATTTGCTTTCCCTTCACTAATTAACTTTATCATTTCAAGCTCTTCTTCCTTAAGTAAATTACTCAGGTTCTCGCTTGTCGAATCACATATATATGATATTTTATCCAGCAACAACTGCAAAACCGACGAGCTGGTTACATTAAAGCCCCAATACACAGCCCGAATCAGTGTAATCAATTTATCAGGCGAGGTATCCTTCAATAGATAGGCATCCGCCCCTGATGTAAAAGCTTCATAAACATATTTCACATCCTCTAGAGATGTCATTATGATCACCTTTATTCCTGGATCCCTTTTCTTCACCTCAAGAGTGGCAGATATTCCGTCCAGTACGGGCATCCAGATGTCCATCAGTATTACATCTGGACGTTTTTTTTCGCAAAGCTCAACAGCCTCGCTTCCATTACCTGCTATGGCACACACGCTAATTTCTTTATCCATCTCCAACATCATACCAAGGCTTTCCGCCAAAAGGGAATGGTCATCTGCAATAATTATTCGGATCAAATTAAATCACCTGCAATCCCTGTAAATTATGATAAATTAGTTTTTATAGTTAAGTGCTTTTACAGTACTTCTTATCTGTTCAATAGTTTTTCTAGTATCGCGAATCATTTTGTCATTTTCTTCCTTAAAATCACGTTCAGAATAGATATCGTCTTTTTCCACTAACAGCATAAGCCTTTCAACACCACCCTTAAGATTTTGCAGATACTGTCCGGCTATACTGTTGACTAACTCCATTATTCTTGCACGCTCTTCTTCAATTGTCAGCTTTTGCATAACCTGAACATGCTCTCTCTGAGCATCTAGTGCTTTCTTAAGCTGTACGTTTTTGTGGTTAAGTTGATCAATCAGCTCATTGTATTGCGTTATATCATTTGCAACAAGAATTTTTCCCAGATATTTATCGTTACGAATGATTGGCGATACTTTGCATTTAAAATATCTGCTTTTATCTTGGTAAAGATGGATTTCATATTCAGTCAGGGCAGATTCACTTTGTGCCGGGTACATATTTCGAATATGATTCCCATTGTATTGGGATTCCTTCACCGCTTCCTCTATTTCCTTAATAAATCCCGGCGTTTTTTCATAATCAGGATTAGTATGTACATAGCACTGCCTTTCCCGTTTGTTATAAATAATAACAGTTTCGTCCGTATTCTCGATGGTATTAAGTGTAATAAACCTGTTTTTCATGCGCCCCGCAGTACATAAGTAAAAAAAGAAAAGTAATGACAGTACAAGTGTAAATGCAGAGACTACAACACTAGAAGTTGTTGATGCCGAATAAAACACGGCTTCAAAAAATCCTTTATAAGAAAATACCACAAAAACAAATACCGTATATGGTATGAAAAATGCTAATGAGCTTAGATCTGTAAAAGCCTTGTTCAAATACACCAATACCGAATAAGCTATGGAAGGAAGAAGAAGTATGGCAAATATAAGCCTAATATTTAAAATTATATAATGAGCCTCTGGTACAGAATAATGAAATAATAGCGTGAGTACCTGATAAAAAAATATTATAGTAAAGCTAAATACCGCAGCACTTTTATGCCTGCCCTTTGACAATACGCAAAAGAAGTAGATTCCTGCAAAAACGCAGGTAAAAATGTGGCATATATTAATTATATAGAGCCAGGACATTGCGGTATATGTAATCCCACCGTAACAAGACTGCATTGCAATTCCTCATCTTTTGATTTCGTATAATTAGAACTCCTAGCTGCGGTTGCATTTATTATACACGAATCACCATTATTTGTAAAGACTTCTGCATGTCCAAGCTATTGGAGTTATAGGAATGCAACATCAATATATAGCTTCCCTTTTGACAGTTCCTGAAAGTCCAGATTATCATGCTTAAAGTCAACAACATAGCATCGGCTATCATAATGGACATGGCGTGTTTTTTCAAAATATGACTTTAAAGGATGATTTTCAAACAAACCTATCATCAAAAAATCAAATTCCTTTGCATCCTGCCTCATAAACTTCCATAACCTATGTGCAAAGTTAGCATTATTGTTTTCTGCCCATAAGCCTGCACATGCACAGTTAGCCGCTTCATTTATATCTGGAAAAGATGGATAACCCAGCAGCCTTGTGGGAAGCTTGCTTATCATCTTGTATATTCCACCATAGTGTTTCACTATATATTGTTTATACTGTTGCTGATTTAGCACATATCCACATGCCCTTAGAACATTATCCTCATATAAGCCATAACATACAGCATTCTTTAAATCGTAGGAGGATATGCTTTCAGTAGATAGGTCTGTGATAATTGTCTGTTTATCAAAGAAGTCTTCCACTTCGCTATTGTCACAGCGCCTTGCTGTATATTTAATTACATCATTCGCATTATCCTTTTGTAAGATATTCAAGCTGCTGATTGATGCTTTACAAATTCCCGCTTTGCAGAAGTACACTCGGTAGTCCCCCAAATACTCATATAAAGGCATGAAACTCCTTGGTTTTTCAAGCATCCTTTGTACTGCTGCATTTTCCTTTAGTATAGTCGTAAAGTAAAAATCCACCTGATTGCTGGTATACTTGTATAGCCTTTGATATATATAAGGAATAAACAACACCTTCCTCTTGTATTCCGGCAACAGCTTAAGGCCTGTTAAATAACCCATACTTACAATTTTCTTACCCTTATATACTCTTCTAATTATACAAGCTCCAAGGCCTATCCCTAAATTTTTCTGTTTATCCCTGAGTAAAAGAATAACTGCTTTATCCCCTTCTCTTTCATATGACGCAATTGGATCAGTGCCTCTTAGGTATTGTACAGAAATGTTCCCCTCAAATTCACCGCTATCATAAATCGCCTTCAATTCTGGCAAACTGCTATGATCTGCCAAAACAAGCTCAAATTTATCATTTGGGAAATTCATCTAAATTCCTCCCGATTGGTACATTCATTTTTTCATCGACCTCTCCACCTATACGCAAATTCATAGCCCAGAATAAGAACCACAGCAAAGGGCTTGTTCTGCCCATTGCCGAAAGCCCTCTTCGAAGAACGTTTTTCCCATTTGAAAACTCCTTCCGGGCATCTCTGCATAGCATGCTTAGTCTTTCTGGCGTCATATTCTTAGGCTTGAAGGCCAGCTCACCATAGTTATAATCCTCCTGAAGCCACCATTTATCAGTTAGCAGTCTGTTTTCCTGTTTCAAATATTCATATAGACCAGTTCCAGGGAAGGGCAACAAATGGTTGAAGGCAGCAGTATAAAACCTGTGCTTTTCTGAAAAACGCAAAGCATCTTCTATGGTTTGCTCTGTGTCATAGTCGTACCCGAATATAAATGTTGCATAAATACCTATGCCTGCGGCATGGATGCGTTTTACCAGCTCATCCCTTTCCTTTATGTTCAGATTCACTGATTTTTTCATCTGTCTCAGGTTTTTTTCCTCAAGGCTTTCAAATCCTATTAATATAATCTCACATCCACTTTCCTTCATAGCCCTTAAAAGGTCTTCGTCCTTAGCCATGTTGAGAGTACCCTGGCCAGCCCACTTTATCTTCAGGGACTTTATTTTTTTTAAGAGCTCCAATGCATTCCTTTTATCAGCAATCAGATTGTCATCCACCATAAAATAATACTTATGCTTGGAGTTCTGAATGTCCTGCAGAATATATTCATGAGGGCGAGGTAAATATTTGCATTCATAATAGCTTGCTATGGAACAAAAATCACAATGATTACAGCAGCCTCTTCCTGTCTCAATCAAGGAAACCGGCAGATATTTCTTCCCTGCAAAAATAGACCTGTCAGGCAATAGTGGGCTGTACGCAGACTTGCCTACATAGCACCGCTTCAATTCGCCTCTTTGAAAATCCTTGAGCATACTTTCCCAGACTGTCTCAGCATTACCTGTAATAATTACATCTGCATGCTGTAAAGCTTCCTCCGGCATCAGCGTCGTGTGGTAGCCACCAAGTACTACCTTTGCTCCTCTTTCTCTGAAAGTCCTGCTGATTTCATAGCTGCGTGCTACCGTATAGGTTTCAGTGACTATAGCTACAATATCAGTGGGCTCATCATAATTTATCAACTCTACCCTATCATCGTAAAAGACTGTTTCTACCGTATCAGGGGTCAAGCTTTTTAATACAGCAATTGTCAATGGCTCCATTTTCCATGTGCCGATATATTTCTGTCCTTTCTTCTTTCCTATTGCCGGCAATATAAATGTCAGTTTCATTCAATTTCTCCTTCAGCTACTATGTTAGTGTAAGGTAATTTACACTTGATTTGTATTGTTGTATGCGGCTCAACTGATCGATTTTAGTAGTTGCTCAAATTTACAGCTATCCCTAAACCTGCATATTTGAGCAATCCGCCTGCTAAGTGCTCCCTAAACCTGTATATTTGAGTAACATGTTAGATTTTTTTGCTGTTTTTCATAAGCTACTTTACGCTATCGTTATTATAGCGTTTTGGTCTGTTTTCATAGGCTGCTTTACACTATCTCTATTATGGATAATTTCATTTAACCCTCAACGCGTCCGGAACAGGTATATCAGAGTTGTCACACATTATGTCCCTTGTAAAGTATATGAACTTGTCCGCATATTTTCTATACCCAATATTAAGCGGAATAGATAGCCATGGACTGTGAATAAAGGGTGCCAGTCTTTTTGTAATATCCTTCAAACTGTATGTGTGCTTCCAAGCCCAGATAATCCCCTCTTCCAAATCCTCTACGCTCATTTTGGCTGGTCTAAATACGCAATGCTCAACATCATACATTGCCCAGCTACGCTCTGTGATGCGTCCTGCCTTGTCCAATTCCCTGTGAAGCTGTGTGTTTGGAAAAGGAGTCAGAATACTGTATCTTGGCAAATCAATTTTTATTTTTGTTACCATCTCTACAGTTTGCTCAAAAACAGACTTATCCTCATCATCCCCTCCAAAGGCAAAACATCCCTGTACCAGGATACCATGGGCATGGAGCTTCTTCATTAGCTCCCCATAGCCCTCAACATGGTTTACTCCCTTGTTTATATATCTCTGAGATGACTGCCAAATCGATTCAAACCCTACGAGAAGCCCCTTGCAACCGCTCCTCTCAAATACACTAATAAGCTCATCATCCACTCCTACATGTGATGTAACGAGCCCAAGCCAATATATTTTCAACGGTATGAGCGCTGTGAAAAGCTTTATTGCATATGACCTGTCCGTAATCAGATTGACATCCGGGAAGATCACTACTTTTGCATTAAGGGCCTCAACCTCCTTTACAACCTCTTCAACAGGTCGTTTATGAACAGTACTCCCAAAGGCAGCTGGATAGGCACAGAAGGTACAGGGATAGCTACATCCCCTCACAGCCTCTACAGTATTAATAGTAATGTATCCCTTTTTGTTAAGAAGCTCTCTCCTTGGAAATGGCCGCTTGGCTATAGTGTAATCACAATCCTGATGATAAAAGGGCTTTAGCTCTCCCCTGGAAAAATCT
>LSQX01082528.1_pt1 | contig 36931 bp, 26 predicted proteins | sample 654561 | NCBI WGS metagenome assembly LSQX01 (sample SAMN04489861, study PRJNA283612) | anaerobic digester metagenome | isolation source: 4 biogas reactors fed with cattle manure at either 37C or 55C with and... | place: Denmark: Kongens Lyngby | collected 2014 | reverse complement strand
AACTTATCCTCGATTTAGATCCTATGACAAACGTATTCGACTTTCCAACTTTTTCGAAAATGTCGATTTCGAAGGTGGTGTTGAAATGCGTGGAGCAAGGTTTGCAGGGGCAGGCGATGACGAAAATCCAGCTTATCTCATTTTCAGAAAAGAAGACAAAGACTTCGTCAAAGTCTCTGCCGAAAATATTACCCTCCGAAAAACTGGCGTAACTTCTTCAGAATGTAGAGCTTATATCTTTTTAGATAAGGATACAATCTATCATTCCTCGGTGGAAATGAAATATAGCGAAGAGAAAAAAGAGCTTATTCTCTATCGTACAAAAGAGGGACTTTCGGCAGCACCTTTCTACGATACATATCACAAACTGGATATATATGTGGAGTCCATACAATGGAATACTGACGAGGAGTTAATGGAATTTAAAATGCTTCAAGGTCCCGGAGAATCAAGGATGGCAGTTTTTGAATCCTACGATTTTTTTGACGAAAATAGGCTAAATCAGGTGAAAAGATTTCACGACGAAAACCCCTTGATAAAGTTATATCAGCTATTTGTAATCCGAAAAACAAACGCCTTACCCTTTGAGGCAGTGGTAAATCATATGGGCTATGCTCCAGTTGACGTGAGAACCTTTTTGATGGAGATGGCAATTTTAGGATTTATAGATTATGACATCAATAAAGATATTGTAAATATGCGTCCCAAAATGAGAAATTTCCTTTTGGCAAACTCCAAAAAACAAGATTATGACATTATTCAATTCTTCTCAAATACGCAATCGCGAAACAATGCGAAACTAAATTTGATGAATTTTGATATGCACGTTTATGGGGTAAAAGAGGTCTATTTGAGTGATTCTCAATATGTTTCAGTCTATCCTCGTGGAGAGGAAATTATTGTAAAGAAAAATAGAGACTTTGAATTTAATGGTTTAGTACAAGCCGGACTATTTGATTTTAATGCTTCTCAATGTAAGTTTATTTACGATAACTTTAAAATCGAAATGAATATTATCGACTCATTGATGTTCTACGTTGAGGACAAAAGTCAAAGACCAAATTATATGGGTGAGTATCCTTTAGTTTTGGTCAAAAACTCCATTCAAGGCGTAAAAGGATATATAGATATTGATGAACCCAACAATAAATCAAGCACAAAATATGTGCCCGAATATCCCATTTACACCTCCGTAACCCCCGGAAGTGTCTTCTTCGATAAAGCCGAAATTCATGGTGGTGTTTACAACAGAGATAAATTTTATTATAGAGTTCTTCCATTCAAAATTGAAAACTTGGACGACTTCGAAACCGACTCCATCGAGTTTAATGGCTATCTGGTTTCGGGAGGAATTTTCGAAAATATTGATAAATCGCTAAAAGTTAGAGACGATTTTTCATTGGGTTTTGTTCACGAAACAGGAGAGGGAGGAATGTCAATTTATGGCGGTAAAGGAAAGTTTACAAATACTATTGATTTGAGTAATCGCGGCTTGCGAGGCTTTGGAGAAGTCGATTATTTGACCTCCAAGAGCGTCAGCAATCAGATGTACTTTTTTATCGACTCCACAAATGCACTTTTGGACACCTATGAGGTTAAAGAACAAAAATCGGGAATTGAGTATCCTTCTGTTGTAGCCAACGATGTCTTTATGCATTGGGAACCATACAGCGACAAAATGTTGATTCATAGTTTCAAAACGCCCATCGGCATTTTTGGCGAAACTCAACTAACAGGAAATACCGAAATGACCCCCGACGGAATGAAAGGAGCAGGTGAGCTGAATTTTGAAAAAGCACAAATGTTCTCAGATTATTACCAATTTAAGCACCATGAAATTTTATCTGATACCTTAGATTTTAATCTTAAATCTGTGGAGTTCGACGATTTAGCTTTCAAAACTTACAATCAAAAATCACATATAGATTTGGAAAAACGCTTGGGTAATTTCACATCTAATGGTGAAGCATCTTTGGTGGAATTTCCCATAAATCTATACAAAACCAATTGTATAGCCTTCGACTGGCTGATGGACAAAGAAGAAATTTCCATTAAATATGACGACCCACATAGCGGAGTGCCAATAAATATTACCCCATCAAGAGAATTGGTGCAGCTTGTTTCCACTGGTAATGAACTTATTTCAACACATCCTGCACAAGAAGAATTGAGTTTTTGTGCCACAAAGGCAAATTATAGCTTAAAAACCAATGTGATTGAAACAGAGGGGGTTAGGTTTATTGAGGTTGCCGATTCATATGTAATCCCTTTTGCAGGAAAAGTAAATATCTATAAAAATGCAGAGATGCAATCCTTCAATAATTCACGAATATTGACCAATAAAGAGAGCCAATATCACGAAATTTATGATGCCGATATTTTTGTGGGTTCTAAAAATTGGTACACCGGAAAAGGAAAAATCAATTACGTCGATGAATTGGATATAACGCAACTTATAAATGTAGATACTGTTTATGTTACAAAAGATATTAAAAGCATTGGCCATGGTAGCATAGCCCAAGAGAGCTCCTTCACTTTGAGTCCACATTTTGGGTTTTATGGCGATGTGAAAATAATTGCAGAAAATGAATTCTTTGAGTTTGATGGAGCAGTTTCCATAAGTCATGGTTGCGACACCATTGAGCGTGCTCCAATGTTGGTAAAAACAGAGGTAAATCCCAAGGAAATTATGATTCCTGTTAGCCAGCAAAGCAAAGATATTAACGGCAGAAGAATTGCCAATGCAGTTGTTTCAGCCCCCGATGGTCGCTTGTATTCGGCCTTTGCAAGTTCCAAAGAGAGGGTTAACGACCCCGAATTGGTGGATGCATTCGGATATATGACATATATGCACGACATAGAATCTTACGCCATCTCAAATATGGAAAAGCTTGCCGATACTACGCTGCCTGGAAATATCCTATATTTGGATAAGAAAAACTGCGTTATACGTGGCGAAGGAAAAATAAATATTGGAGCCAGATTGGGAAGAATGGAGATGCTCACATTTGGACATATTGAAAGTTTTATGCTCAACGATTCGGCTGTAATAAGCACTTCTGCTACTCTGGACTTTCTATTTGATGATGACTTGTTAAAACTCATTAGCGACTATATTCAAGGCTCATTTAGCTTAGAATCAACAGATATTTATGATGATGAAAACTATCAACGTTCAATTATAGAAATTATGGGTGCCGAAGAGGGCGAAAAAGCATTAGACGAGCTCTTTTCAAAAGGACAGTGGAAAAGAATCCCAGCACCATTATTGAACACTTTTTACTTCTCGGATATTAAGTTGAAATGGTCGCCCACAGATAACTCATTTATTTCCGAAGGCGATATTGGAATAGCAATGATGGGTAAAGAGCAAATAAATAAATATGTACCCGGAATTTTAGAAATTCAGAAAAAACGAAATAATGATGAATTAAATCTATACCTTGATATTGATGGAACTTGGTTCCATTTCTGGTTCAGAAACAACTCCATGCAGGTATTCTCTTGCGACTTAGATTTCAACAAAAAACTTATGTCCATCGACTCCAAAAAACGCTTTGTAAATGCTAAAGATGGAAAACCAAAGTTTGAATATAGAGTAGGACGCGAAAGAAGTAAAAAGAATCTTTTCAAACGCTTGGGCATTGAAGAGGAGGAAGAGGATGATGAATAAAATTAGTGGCTAAGCGCTTTTTTTTGGCTTGAAAATTCTAACAAACTGCCAAAATTTGCGTTGCAAAAACCAAATTGTTTGTTTGGGATTAAGTGCAGGAATAATAATTCTATAAAGATTTTTTATCACTTGCCAAAAGCCATTATGGCTGTCTAAATTATATTTTTTTAGTTTTTTCCCCACAAATGAAAATGGCGGAATTGCTTCCTTATTAATCCTGTTTTTTCGCCACTCTTCGTTCAATAAGTGCATCACAAACCACTTGTTGTTTGGCTTTTTATTTCTCAATAAATATTTGCGAACTACCAACCAGCTGTCTTCGTTGCTTATATCTTGTATATATTTTTGTAGTCGGAAATAAGCAATATTGTCATTCAAAATCTTTATGGGCAAATCCCAGTCCACATTATCGCCATCAACACTGTTTTTTGCATCTTCAAAACATTTTTTCATCAAAGGGCTATTCTTTGGACATTTCATAATATTACCCACAACTGCAAAACTGTGATGTGTGCGAAAAACGTACTCTTGCTCAAAATCCAATTCCTTCAAACAAATTACATCCATATCGCTCCACCAACCGCCGTACATATGCAAAAGCTTATATCTGAAAATATCTGAAAATCCAGCAAAACTCCCCTTGCCATGACCATATTGGTTACTGTTTTTATAGTAAAAAACCTCCTCTTTTGGAATTATTTTCGAAGCATCTTCCAAAACTAATCCTTCGGGTAAAATATTCTCCAAACTCTCATAAACCCACAAATGAAATTTATGCCCTTTGGCGATAAAAGAGTTGATACACAGCAGTTCTATGGAGCTAAGTTTGCTGCCAATCCATAAACCATGTATGCTTTTATTACACCTCATAAATATATTTTGTGGAAGCTTTATTGAAGATGTTTTTTATTTTTCGAGAAATTTCAGCTTCGTCAGATTTATTAATTACGTCAATAATGGTACTAATGTCAACGCTTATAAGTTCCAAATAAACAATATCTACTGGAAGTGAAAATGTTTGTGGTTGAAATTTTTGTATTAGTTTTTCAAACTCATTTTTGTTGAGATTTTTAGCATTTTTGAAAAATTTCTCCTTTGCTTCAGCAATATTTTTGCCATTTACTTTCAAAACACTTTCATCATCAATTTGTATCTGTTGGTCTGAAATATATCCTAAAAATTCTTCATTAAAATTTTCGTTTTTTAGCTTGCTTTCGTACCAATTTTCAATTGTGCTAATAAGCTCTAAAAAAGAATTTTTGTTTTTTCGTTGAGCATTGTTTTTCTGGGGAAGTTCAATGGATTTGTATAAGTCAAGGATTTTTTTCAACGAGCCTGTGTCCCATGTCCAAAAGGCCAAATTTGTTGGATAATAAACTGTGCTAAAGTTCAAATGATATTCATGCTCATTACAAAATCTTATAATATCTGGAATATCTTTCCAGTTTTCTCTGAAAGGAGTAGCGATTACTCCCAAATCTTTCTGCCTTTTCCCAAACCAATGAATATTTTCGATGGTTTTCTCGAAATTGGCATTTTTTCTTATTCTTTCGTAATTCTCCTTGTTTACAGAGTCTAAGGAAACACTCAGGACAAAATTTCCTTTTTGAATTAGCTTTTTGATTTTATCGTTAAGAAATGTGGCATTGGTCTGAACCACAATTTTTGTGCGAGGTTTTCTCTCTATTATTTTATCCCAAATTTTATAGTAAATATCTATTAAAAATGGTTCGCCTCCAAAAAATTTGGCTTCCCACAAATGGGGGATAAACTCATCTAGTTGATTTACAAACTCTTCGTCATAAATTTCTTGATGTTTATAGCTTTCGTCTTTCTGTTTTGCAATAGAAGATGAAACTCTTTCGGAACACATTATACACGCCAAATTACATCTGTTGCTAAGCTCAAATTCCAAAACTCTAGGATAATTAGTTTGGGGCAAAAGACCATATTTGTCGTAAAAAATCGATGTCATGGAGCTAATGCTATTTTGCTTTATAGCGTCGTAACATTTAAAACAGCCTTTGCTTAAATCATTATTATTGATGGCATTTTGCAAAAGCTCCTTTTTTTGACTAAACCAAATTTCGTGAATTGAGTTTTGCGGATATTTCCCCAATACAACTTTTGTGTTTTTGCAGCACATAATGCCTTCGCCATTGGTGTTGAAAAATAAATTTTGCCAGGGTGCATAACATATTTTTGGCATTGGTCCCAAAGGACGTTGAGAATTGAATTTTTTAAGTAAAGTTCTGTCCGCAGATTGTGGTGAAATATTTCGATTGCGATAAAAATATTTTCTCAAATGATTAGCGGATCTTATACTTTTAGAAATTATAAATCTCATTGTTCAAAGATAATTATAAAAATTCATTTTCAATTACATTCCAAATACTCCAATTTTTGTCGCCAAAACGATGAAAAACATGAATCATCAGTGGTTTATGATAATTGATACCACTATCTATGCTAAACCCTTTGTTTGCATCATACATAATTTCACCTTTGTAAGTGTCTAAGATGAAATTATATTTTTTGTCGAGAAATGTGCTTTCATCAATTCCAAATTTTCTAAAACATGCAGCTAAAGTCCCTTGATCGCGGGTTTTCCAAAAATCATTATTGAAAATTTCTAATGTTTGGCTGTGCCACGATTCAAAAAAGTCAATGGATTTTCTGTTAAACAAAAAAAGACCGCCATTGGCGTGTTGCCAATTTGCCTTTTCAATTTCATATCCAAAATCTTTTTTTATAGCTTGATGCAGATGGGTGCAACGTGCAACTGTAACATCGTGATTGTCGTTTTGTAGTGTCCAGAAATTGTTTTTTGTTGAAAAAATAAATCCAGTTTTTCGAGAAACAAAATCTTCAAATTTCTCCATTGGATAGAGTAGGAGAGTGCCATCTTTTGAATACCATCCCTTGGTTTTTCTCTCCTGAAAATATTTGTCAAAATATATTTTCTCTCCTTTTCCAATCTGTTTTTTGATAAAATATGGAATTAAAATAGATAAATGTTCCCAAGGCTTTTTTCTGCAATCATCTAATAATTTCTTCAATTTTCTACTCTCTTCATTTTTACAGAAATCACTCCAATTGTCCAAAATTGTTTTATATTCATTTTGTGCTTCGGAAAGTTTATCTCTTCTGTTTTTGGCTTCTTCCACACAATTGCATTTTACTGCGTATGGACTGAAATAATCCAATCTAACATTGTCGGTACAGAATGCAATTGTCTGAAAATCTTCATCGAAAATGGAGTCAACCTCGTTAGAAATGGCTAAAATATCACTGTCGATATAACAAAATTTGCCTTTCTCTATGTCCACATATCTGTGCAATGAAGTTTTTAAGAAAATAGATGCTTGATGGTTGTTTAAACTTTTGTCAACTTCAATATTTATAACTTTATCGTATTCAATTTTCTTTTTGTTTCTGCTCAAATCGCTAACAACCAGAATGTTAGCTTTGGAACGTTTAGCAAAAGTTTTCAACGAAATATTTAGGCTGTCGATATATTCATCGTCTCCACAAACAGCATAAATAAATGTTTTTTCTTTGTTCATCTATTTGTTGTTTAAATATTTTTCGTTATCGGAAAACTTCTTATGATAGAAATAGTGAGAATAGCACTCTTGGTGATAATTTTTTAGTTTTTCAATAAGTTCGCTTTCCGAAAAATTGCTAAATCCACTCATCAATTCTTCTTTAGTTTTATTGGCTAAGCTGAGGTAAATAAGTTCTGGAAGTTCCTTAATATCAGTTTTTTGTATTAAATATTTTGCTTTTTCGATTAAAGTTTTATCGCCAATTGTGAGAGTGAACTTCTCTTTTGCTTTTTCAATTTCTAAATTTATTTTTTCAATTTCGTTTCCCTCTTTTTCTCTCAAAATAGCTTTTTTGTACCACGATTCTATCAGATTTATCAGCGAATTATAACTGTTTAAAACTATTGTAGAATTGAAATCGTATGCCTTGAAATTATGTCTTTCGAGATTTTTCAATATTTTCTCAATTTCTTCTGATGGCAACGTCCAAAGGGCTAAATGTGCAGGTTTGAAAACTACATGATAACTCAAACTTGCATTGTATTTGTTGGCAAAATCTACAAAATTTGGAAGCTCAAAAGCGTTTATTTGTAGTGGACAAACCAAAAACCCCAAAGATGTTTTCTTTTGCTGTGTATATTTGTGAAACGTTTCAATGTTTTCTAAGGCTGTTTCCAAAGATGCATTTTTACGAATTTGTGAATAAATTTCACCATCTAATGAGTCGATGCTTACATTGAAACTCAACTTTAAATCTTTTTTCAAAAGCTCTTCTGTCTTTTTGGTGAAAGTATTGGCGTTGGTGGTTATTAGAATATCAAGCTTGGGATTTATCTTTTCAGCAATTTCAAGAATTTTGTAATATTCGTCAATTAGCAGTGGGTCGCCACCGGTGAGTTCTATGGATTTAAGAGATGTGAGAATTTTAGAAAATTGTTCAGAAAAGTTTTCAGGAATTTTGTTCTCAACAGGTGGAAGATTTTCTCTGTTTTTTCTTATTGCAGACGAAAGAGTGCCACTGCACATAATGCATTCCAAATTGCAAGTGTTTGCCAATTCCAATTCAGCAATTACTGGCATTTTTGATTTTTGCATTAAATAGTGGTCATATTTGTTGGCTAAAATGCTCCCGTAGTTTTCGCTTTCAAGATGTGTTTTACAGAAAATACAGGCTTCGGGAATTTCACCTTTTCGGAATTGTGAACGCAAACTTTCAAAAATTTCGCCATGCCAAATATCCTCTAAACATTTGTCCAGTAGCGAATCTTTTGTTTTGCAAGCATAACACGGCGACACCGAGCCATCGTAGCTGATGAAAAGACTGCCAAAAGGTGCATAACAAAAATATTTCTGTGGTCCGTAAAATCTGTTTTTATTATATTGTAAGTATTTGTCTTGTAGCTGTTTATCTTTAATTATAAGTTGTTTGCCCAAGGTGTTGTTGGCAAAACGCAAAATTCGCAAAAGATAGCTTTTTATATGTTTTTGATAAAAACTCATATCGCAATATCAATAATTCTGTTGTATGATTTACTATCTAAAAGAAATTTTAAATCATCGGTTTTTTGGTCTATAAAGTTAATCAAACTTTCCTCTTCAAACTGAAGTAAATGATTAATTATTACTTCAATTCCGAAATTTGCAAAATAAGCGTAAATAAAAAGTGGATTGCTAAATTTATTCGAAAACAATTCTAACGATTTATGGAGGATTTTCTCAAGTTTCGATTCTATATCTACCCTTTGTTGTGGGGCTTTTATGTGATTACTAATAGAGTTTTTATACTCCTCTTTAAAAATTTTACCTTTTTGCAAAATTTCGTTTTCAATATTATTATTGTTTTTTTCGAAGAAAAGTTTATTCTTGTGATATGTTTTTATTAGCTCTTTCAGTTGATGGAAATTTTCCTCATTTCTCTTTATAACCTCACTTCTATTTGCCTGGAATTTATATTTGTCTAAGTTTTGGATAATTTCATCTATTTCCGTAGAACTCATAGCCCAAATGGCAAGCTTAGGCGGAAATTCTAAAATGCTGTATGATAAGTAAATCTCTTTTTTATTGCAAAATTTGAGTACATCTGTAATTCCTAATGCATTGATTTTCATCGGAGTTAGCATTATTGAAAGCGTACTATTAATCTTTTTTGAATGATTTATGAAAAATTCTAAGTTGGAAAATGTTTCTTCGTAATTGGCGTTTTTTCTGATTATTTCATAAATATCTTTGTCAATCGAATCTATAGAAACACCAATTTGCATCTTGTGTTTTTTAATTGTTGATTTTACTTTATCATTTATAATTGTAGCATTGGTTTGGATGTAAATATTTGATTTTGAATTGACTTCATGAAGCCTATCCCAAATTTTATAGTAAATAGGTATGGCAAATGGTTCGCCTCCAGAAAAAATAGAGATTTTTGATTTTTTAAAAATTTCTTCCATATTTTGGATAAAATCGTCGTCAAAATCAATACTCTGATTGCCGATAATAGAGTGCGGATTTGTGGACGAATTGGAAATGTTTTCGCTGCACATAATGCAATTCAGATTGCAAATGTTGGAAAGCATATACTCCACTCGCATAGGGAAGTTTTTAAAGCCATTTTTGATTTTGTTTTCCAAAAAATATTTTTTGTTTTCACTGTAACGTAGGTGTTTTTGCTCGTTTATACACGATTTGCAAGAATCGGAAATTTCGCCTAATTCAAAAGTCTTTATAATCTCTTTACGCTTTTTGCTAAACCAAATTTCTAAAGGTTTTTCATTAGGATATGTTCCAAGTATATAAGAATTGTTATGACAGCATATTTTAAATTGACCTTGCTGGTCGATGAGCAAATTGTTATACGGAGCATAACAAATAATATCTGCTTTTTTTCTTCTTTTAAAAATGCTTTTAAATATCATTCTATTTCGTATAAGTTTCTAGCCTCATATATTTTTTTGGAAATTATTTTTTTTAAATTTTCTATGTCATTTTTTCTCAATTCGAACAAAATATCTTCAATTGGAACACTTTTCATAAGAGTAAAAAAAGCAGTTTCAGAGCTGTCAGGGTCAAGTTCTTGATAAATATTTTTCACATCTTTTATCAAAAACTTTTCGTTGTTATTTAGTTCATTTTTAAGCATTTGGAAAAATATTTCTTTATCGTTTTGTGTTTCTGCAAAACTGATTTTAATTTTACCATTATTTTCTTTGTTTGGTTCGTTTTCCCATGCTTTAAGCTGTGTTATGAAATCTTGAAAATGTCTGTAATTATCATTCTCAATATTTGTTTTGTAAGGTAAGTTTTCGGCAGACAATTTTTCGATTATTTCTGCTAATTTATCTTTTTCTAAGTTCCACAAGGCTAGTTCAAAAGGCGAAATTAATGTGTTGAAATATACCTTTGCTTTTAGTTTATTAGCATGGCGAACTATATCAGCAAGTTGCAAAACATTCTCACGATTTGGTGTTGGAATTATGCCTAAATGTGTATTTTTTCTTTTACAATAATTGTGAAAATATTCCAAATTTTCGATACTTTTTTCGAAGTTAGCGTTTTTACGAATTTTCTCAAAACTCTCCTTTTCAAAGGAATCGAAGGAGATATTTATACTGAATCTTCCTCTTTCTAAAATGTTTTTAACTTTGTCGTTTAGCACAGTCCCATTAGTCTGAACCAAAATTTTTGCTCTCTTATTTTTTTTAATCAAATATTCCCAAATGTCATAATATTTTGATATTAAGAATGGTTCTCCACCATAAAACTTTGTCTCTTTTGCCCTTTTAAGAAATGGTTTTATTTGCTCAATAAAATTGTCATCATAAACAGAATTTTGATATTCACCTTCCTTATCTAAAGAAGAACTAAAGATAGGATTGCAGATAATGCATTCCAAGTTGCATCTGTTTTCCAATTCAAATTCTAAAACCTGAGGGTAGTTTTTAATTTTATATCTGTCGTATAAACTATTTTTTGCACCATCAAAATTTCTGGAAATAAGGGCATATTTGCACACATCACAACCGTACGACAAATCGTCGTGCATAATAAAATCGCGCAATTTGTTGTATTCTTGCCCATTCCAAATTTGGTCAATATTTTGCTCTGGATAGCGTCCCATGATTTTTTTTCTGTTGTGGCAACAAGCTATAACTTCGCCATTAAAAGCAAAATACATCATTTTGAACGGAGCGTAACATAAATATTTCTGTGGACCCAAAGGACGAGTTTGGTTGAAAAATTTCACAATTTCTGAGGGAAGCGAGTCGTAGTGCCCTTTTCCCGACAAGCTTTTTTTCTTGTAAAAGAGCTTGTTTATGAATCGAATTGCTTTTACCCCTTGTCGTTTAATCATTTTTTGGGAATTTTGTACGTGTCTAATAAAATGCTAAGCTCATCTATATCGCAGTTTTGAATAAAATCGGTAAAGATTTCGTCTGAAGTAAAATTAGAAGTTTTTTCAAATAACTCAATGTTGAATTTTGAATTGTTATTTTTGAGAAAGTATAAGTTTGCTAAATCCTCGAAATTAGCACTGTTTGGGTTTTGTTGAGGTTTGTCTATTTTGCTGAAAACCAGTCTTTTAAATTCATAACCATAGCTCTCTTTTTGGGGATTGTTATAAATTTCATTGAGCTGTTTCATATATTCTACAACCTGCATAAGTGCTTTTAAAGCTTCAATGTTTTGTGTAGAAATATTGTTTTTATACAATTCAAAGTCGGAATATAATTTGTTGTAGAATAGTTTAAACTCATCTGATTCTAAACTCCATAAAGCTTCTTTTGCGGGATTCCAAACCACACTAAACCAGCCATTTGCTCCCAGTTTACTCCATTCTTTGGCAATTTCTACAAGTTCATTTCTGTTGGCTTTCATGGCGCAAGTTGTGATGCCGAAAAAACTTGATTTTTGAGAAGTGTAATTTCTGAAAAAATCTAAATTCAATAGCATAGCCTCAAAAGAACTTCCCTCTCTGATTTTTTCGTAATTTTCTTTGTCGAAAGAATCGATGGAAATATTTATGCCAAATACTCCTTTTTGCAAAATTTCTTTCACTTTTTCGCTTAAAATAGTGCCATTGGTTTGAATTTGTATTTTGCAATGGGGATTTTTCTCAATAAAAAAATCCCATATTTTAAAGTATAATGGTGTTAGAAATGGTTCTCCACCACTAAAACGTGCTTCTTTTATTTTGGGTAACCAAAGTTTTAAATCTTCAAAAAAGATACTGTTGTAGTACGGGTTTTCTCTCTTTTCGCCAATTTGCCTAAATTGATTTGATGACAAATGCGAACACATAGTGCATTTGAGGTTGCAAATATTATCAATTTTAAAGTCTAAAATTGCAGGAGCATCGTCAGAAACTGGATATCTATTGTACAAACTTGAACTTTTGGCATTGGACTTTATCTTATCTTCAGCCATGCAGTGTGTACAATGTGGAGAATATGCTTTGAGTAAGGTTTTACGTAGCTTTTTTATTTTTTCTCCATTCCAAATATCTTCAATTTTTGAATCTTTTATGTTGCCTACAATATCGACATGATTGTGGCAACAAACTCCAACTTGACCGTTTATGCCAAACCTTAAAGATGCGTGTGCAGCTTTGCATACGGCATTTTCAATTTTCGACTTTCTGTTTTTGGTCAAGATTCTCATAATTAAATTTTGCTAATTAGACGATTTAAAAATTTCTCGTTGTCTTGTCGGTAAAATTCATTTATTATCAAAGGTATAGAAAAACTCAAGATTTTTGCCAATTCCGATTGCGAAACTTTACTTTTTTCAATATCATTTATTAGTTTTTCTGCCAATAGGAGAAGTTTATCACGATTTTCATTGCTAATAATTTCATCTTGAGATATATGAGATATAATAATTTTTTGAAGTTTTTTACTTAGTTGAATTTTTGTAAGTTTTAGGTTTATGTCGTATTCAGAGAAACTCTCCTCGCTGTGCCATGTTTTCAAATTTTCAATAATTTCATTGTAGCGAATTGTATTGAATTTTTGAACATCATTTTCGTTTCTAAAACTATAATTTTCAATATTTTGAACGATAGATTTAAGTCGCTCTTTTGAAGAATATCTCAAACTTAAATCAACTGGTGCCCAGACCAATTTTGGATAAATTTGAATATTTTTGTTGTTGAAATATTCAAAAAGCTGTGGTAAATCGTCAATATTTTTGTCCATCAAAACAGTTTTTATGGACATCAATCTAGATTTGTTTTTATGGATTTCAATAAATTTATTTATGTTTCCAAAAACTTTCTCAAATGAGGCATTTTGACGGATATATTCAAAGTTTTCAGCATCTAAAGTGTCGATGGAAATAGTGAGCGAAAAGTTTAGTTTCTGAAAATACTCCAAAATTTTCTCATTTAAAATTGTACCATTAGTTGAGATTGTAATTTGAGCTGAAGAGTTTACCGAACATAGATAATCCCAAATTTTGTAATAGTTTTTGTTCAAAAAAGGCTCGCCACCGGTGAAATTCAAAAACTTTGCCTCTTCCAAAAGAGGTTTTATCTGTTTAATAAAATTATCATCGTAGGGTGAAATATAAGCTTCACCTTTTTCTCTGTTTTTTCGCACTTCAGAAGAATATTCGCCACTGCACATTATGCATTGCAAATTGCAAATATTGTCGGTCTGAAATTCCAAGGAGACAATGTCATTACTTTTGCCAAACTCACTCAAATAATCATATTTTATGCAGCCAGATTGAAAATATCTACCATTGGATATATCTTGTTGGCAAAACCAGCAAGAATCGGTAAAAGAGTAATTTTGTAATTTGTTTTGTAGCGATTTTAATTTTTCACCATTAATAATTTCTTCAATATTGTTTTCAGGATAAACTCCCAAAACATAGCCTCGATTGTAATGACACGACATCAACTTTCCGCCCTGAGTGAAAAGTAGCGATTTTGAAGGGGCATGGCAAATACTTCCCAAAGCAGTTTCATGCCTCACTTCATTGTAGTTTTTATATTTTAGTTTATTAAGCCACTTCATAAATTATCTTTTGGGAGTTGAGATATTTCTAAGTCCAAATTTAATCATTTGCTTTGTTAAATGCACAAAACCTCTGTCAAAATCTTGAACAGTGAGGGTGAAGCTTTCGTTTTTATTTTTAAGTTTTATAGCTGATATCTTTATTTCAGGATTTTCGGTTTCTATATCTTTTATGTTGAAAATTAGAGGGTTAACCAAAAAGAAAAGTTCAAGTTCATCTTCCATTTCGCGTATGCGTATAGGTTTTGGATTGGTGAATTTGTCAAGAACCAGTTTGTTATTTTTGCTATTCAAATCATATATGTTGTGGTTGAAAATGATTTTAGCAGCATTTGATTTGGCTCCAATAAAAATCAAAGGTATATCTATTTCGCCAATAAATTTTTCTGGAATATGGATGCAAAGTGCAGAATAAACACTTGTTTTTTTATTTTTGTTAAAATTGGTTTTAGTTAGACGAAATCTAGGATAAAAAGGAAAAATAATTGAACTTTTTGCAGGTAAATAAACCTTGTTGTTAATGTGAAAATCAGTTTTGCTAATATCGATAATCTTCCGCTGATTATTTTTGTAATTTTTAGCAGTCTTTTTGGATTTGCCCATCCTTTTATACCAAAATGTTTTGATTTTTTCCTTGTGAAATATATTTTTTACTATATAAATATTTCCGTTGTTGACAAGTTCTTCCATTCCTAATATTTCTCCATTTTCATCGCAGTAGAAAGAGTGAAATGTTGGGTCAAAAAGCAAATATTTATCATCAATTTTTACTTCAGGAACAACGTGCGTCTGGAAATCCCACAATCGGGCATCGTAGTCCATAGCTTGCCAAATTTTAGCCAAAACTTGAGATTTGTCATCGCAAAATCCTGAGCCAGAAGAATTTAGGAAAAGTAGATGATGGTGATACCACTCTTCGTGTGTTAGAGGAATGCCCACGCCCCATGTGAAATCAATCATAAAACGCCATGCTCTAATGTAATCATGCTCTACAGAAGAGTATCTTTTATTTATGAAATCTAAAAGACTTTTATTGTCTGTAAAAAAAAGTTTTTCCCAAATTTCGCTTATATCTTCGTTTTCATCACCAATGTTTTTTATCAATATGGCATTAGAAGATTTATGATTTTCCTTATAAGAAAACGATTGTGAATAGCTCTTAAAAAGTGAAAATAAGAGCGTAATGAGTATTAATATATATTTTCTTGCAACCATAATTCCAAAGTTACGATTTTCCACAATCTCCAAGTATCTTTTTTTAGAATTAACTGATTTATATAACTTTTGGAGAAAATTCCAAATTCAATTAAAATTGAATTTGATATGATTTTCTTATATAAATCAAATTTTGAATAGTAGCTGTCGTAGGGCACAAAGCCTTGTTTTTTTTGTCCAATGATGTGCTTGCAACTATCATTTAAGTAATTTTCCAATACCTTTTTGTGAGATTTACCATCGAAATAAGATTTGGGATTTAAACTTATCAAAAACTCAAATAGTTCTTTCTCTAAAAATGGAGTTCTCAACTTTATGGAGTTTGCTTTGGCTGCATACGATATTTTTTTTACTACTAACTGAGACATAAAGCCTTTTATATCAAGTAGTTGGAAGTCTTTGACTTTTGCTTTATTTTTTAAATTTTTCTCATAAAACCCAAAAGTATTGTGGGGGATAAGTTTGTGAAAATCTTCAGTGAGAAGTTGTCTAAGTTCTTGATAATCAAAAAGCCCCATACTCATATGATTGATGTATATTTTGATTTTCTTATCTCTTTTATTAGCTCCTAATTTGTTAAAAAAACTATTATTTCCAAAAATATCATAGTACCAATTATACCCTGCCAAAAGTTCATCGGCACCTTCGCCTGAGAATATTGTGTCAGTGTGTGCGGATGCGTAGGATAAAATTTGATTTGTGGGTAAAATAGAAATATCAGAGATGGGTTCTGGGTAGTTAGCAACTACAAGTTTTAGAGGGAAGTCATCATCTTCAATGTTTTTATTGTAATGTGTAGTTCTTAAAATTTGTGCCGTTTTTGTTGCTTTAAAATGTTCGCTGTTTTCCCAGTTTGGGTATGCTAAGGTGAAGCTTTTTGTTTCAATATTAAGTTTGTGCAAAGCTTTGGCGATGACCGTAGAGTCGTAACCACTACTGAGAAGAGTAGAGGCTTCACTTTTACCCAATAATGTTTTTTTGATCGCATTTTCAAACAGATATTCGAATTTTTCTTGTAATTCCTCTGCTTTAAGAACTGATTTATTTTGCGGTATTTCCTTGGTATATGTTGCTATTTGTGCTGTTTTATCTCCCTTTTTTAACAGAAAACTTCCAGCTTCTAGTTTGAAAATGTCTTTGAAAATAGTTTGTGGACTGGGGATGTATCTGTAAGTTAGGAAATTGCAAATAGCTCCAATGTCTATGTTGTTTATCGATTTTTTGTTTTTTGTAATTAATCTTAGTTTGGAGGAAAAAATAATTTCATCATTATTTTCTTCGTAAAATATTGTTTCGAAGCCAAATTTGTCGCAAGCTAAAATTAAAGATTCGTCCATGTGGTCAATCAATGCTATGGCAAAACTTCCATTTATTTTGTCGAAAAATTTAGCACCAATTTCCCTATATCCACTTGTAATTGCTTTTGAAATATTGTCTTTTTCGTAAATGAAATCATTGGGTAAATTTTCAATGTTCCAAATATCACCCACAAAGTTTATGGAGATTTTATTATCGTTATCTATGCAAAAGTTAAGATTTTGGGAAGAGTTATCAGCTCTATCTTGCGAAATAAAATCTTCTTGTGGATTGAGATTATTTCTATTTGTTCCGCAAAATTTTCCAAAAATCGACTCCACAATTATAGTTTTTTCTGTTTGAAATTTTCTTTAAAACTTTCTATCTCCATTGCAATAGCCTTTTTATTCCAAAATCTATATTTTTTTAGAAAATTGTGGTACTCTTTTTTGCTTAAAACTTGTGCTTCATGGCTGTGTAGCAGGTGAAAATATTCAGAGCTAATGGATCTGAAAATATCCTTTTTGAAGTGTTGGTAATATTCGTCTTTTAATAGTAGTTCCAAGATTTTAATATTATTAAGTTTGAAACTAACTAAATCGAATTTTTTAGAAAATCCATCTTTATGGTCAAGATAAACTGACCAAGCATGATTAAAATATTTGAATTTGCTATTTTTAATAAACTCCAATTGTAGTGCCCAACTAATTGATAGAGAGAGATTTTTATATTTTTCTAAAATTTTCAAATAATCTCCATTTCTCACCATTAATGAAGCTGTAGGAATTATTTTTCTATTAATCAGTTCCCATGGAAAAAGTTCTTCATTGTATGTATTAAACTGTGAGTATGATTTCCACTTACCGTGTGTTTTTTGGAATAATGCTTTGTCGCTTAATTCTTTATCTGTTATAGTTGAAATTATTTTAGAATCATGAAAGCAGGCTGAATAGTCCTTGTTGTTTTCTAAAAAATCAACTTGAGTTTCTATTTTTTTGTCAAAAATCCAATAGTCGTCGGCATCAATCCAGCAAATATATTTTCCATTTGCATTTTTTAAAAACAGCGTGCCAGTGGCCAAAGGTCCCATGTTTTGTGGGTTTTGTAGGACTTTGTTTGGAGATTTTACGTTTTTCAGCGTATCATTTATTACTTCTATGCTATTGTCGGTAGAAGCGTCGTCGCACACAATAAGCTCCAATTTGTATTTGGTTTTTTGTCCTAAAACTGATTGTATAGCTTTATGAACAAAATTGGCTTGGTTGTAGCAAATAATTCCAACGCTAATATCTATTTCGGACATCAATGTTTTATTGAAGTTTATTATTAATGACATTTTTCATATCACCAATAGTCTTTATTTTATCAAGCAATTTGTCTTCAATTTCAATTTCGTACTTTTCTTCAATATCAAGAATTATATCAACAATTCTTGCGGAATTTATTTTTAGGTCGCTGGTGATTTTTGAATTTACATTAAAATCTTTCCATACATCTTTGTTGAAAGTGTATTTTTGTAGTATTTCAACAATTTCATTTTCTATTTTTTCCATAATTTAGTGATTTGGTTATTGTGTACAAACAAAGTTAAACATATTTTTTAAGAATAAGACAAGAATTAACATCTCCAAATCCAAAACTTGCTTTTGCAACATAATTAATGTCTTTGTTTTCGATTAAATGCATGCTGATTTTTTCTCTTGGATATATTTTTTCTACGTCTGGATGCAGGTCTTCACAATTTATATTTGGGTGAATAAATCCATCATTTATTTGCAAAGCAGAGGCAATAGTTTCTACTGCTCCGGCAGCTCCAATAAGGTGTCCGAAGAGTGATTTAGGGGCATTTATATAGGGAAATTTATTTTTTAATGAAAGAGCTTCAATCCAATTTATTATTTCCAATTTATCGGCTTTTGTACCAGTTAGGTGTCCACTAATAAGGTCAATGTCTTCACCTTTAATATTTGCCTGATTTAGAGTTGACTGTATGCAGTCTATCACCCTTATTGGGTTAGGATATGTCATGGTTCCGCCATTTCTTTGTCCGCCAGCATTTACTTCTCCACCCACAATTTCGGCATAAATTGTTGCATTACGTTTTATAGCATGTTCCAGCTCTTCAACAACAAGAATGCCTGCACCAGCCGAAGGAACAAATCCCGAAGCTGAGGCACTCATGGGACGGCTTGCTTGGGTAGGGTTTTCGTATTGATTTCGGCATAAAAGTCGCATGGAATCGAAACCAGCCCAGCAGTATGGCGAGTATGGATCGGAGCCACCAGCCAAAATTAATTTGGCTTTGCCTTGTTTAATCCTTTCGTAGGCATAAACTATAGCTTCGGTTCCCGTTGAACAAGCCGAAGAATTGGTGGCATTAATATTTGACAATGCCAAAATGTTCGATAGGTTTGCGGCACAACCGCTCATCATCCATTGTTCAACTAATTGGCTACCCAAACGTCTTATGCTTTTAGACTGAACTTTAGGCTGAATTTTCCTCATGAAAACTTCGTAACCTGTAAAACAGGTGCCAATGATAGCTCCAAAATCATCATGCGTTTGTTGGTTGTCAAATTCTGGAACTTCAAAGCCTGTGTCTATCCAAGCTTCAATGCCAGCTAAAATGGCGTATTTTATAGATAAATCTGCTTCGCTCAATTGATACTTTTCAATATAATGATATAGTTTAGAGTTTTCAATTCTTGGCACACCACCTAGTTTGCAAACAAAGTTGAAATCGTTAAGCTCTTGAAGATGTTCAATGCCAGATTTAGCCTCCTTTAAGGCAAATATAAAATCTTGAATACCGTTTGCGTTGGGAGCAATTATGCCCATGCCCGAAATAACAACTCTTTTTCCCATTTTTTAGCTGTTTAATATTATTTTAATTTGTGCAACAGTTCTACAACATAGTTCATCTTTTTGATTGTATAGCTCCGTTTTAGATTTTAAAATTCCATGTCTTAAATAAATTCTATTGGAAATTACTGTGAGCTTTTCATCGGGAAAAACTTCTCTAAAAAATTCAGCTTCAAGATTTGAAAGTAGAGGATGGTATATTGTGTCACTATTGTATAAATTCTGAAGGTAAACTTGATGACAAACCAAGCCAATTTGCCCCATCATTTCAATAATAATAACTCCCGGAATAATGTGCAGGTGCTTAAAATGAGATTCATAAAAAAAAGCATCTTTTTTAAAAGTGTAATGCCCAATAATTCTTTCAGAATCTACATAGCTAATGCTGTCAACAAAAAGAAAGTCTTTGCCATAGGGTAGAGTATCGATAATTTTATGTGCAACTTCTTTTATCATTTTTTTGTTCAAAGATAAAAAAAATAAATTATCTTTGAAAAATTATGAAAAACATTTTTAATACATTATATTTAGAAGCCACCAGAAACTGCAATCTCTCGTGTAGATACTGCTCTACAGGCTCTAAAAGTACGAAAAAGTATGTTGATAAAAGCTATGATGAAATAGTAAATAGAATTTTACTGCCAGCTTACGATTTGGGTACAAATTTGTTGAATTTTTCGGGAGGAGAATTTTTGCTACGCAATGATTCTTTAGACTTGCTTGATAAGGCAAATAAAATTGGCTTTAACCTTGCAATGGCAAGTAATGGGATTTTGCTTACAGAGACAAAAATTAAAGAAATAAAAGATGTTGTAGGCGATAATATTGTAATCTCTTTGGGTATCAATTCTTTTGATATAGATAATAAAAAGACTAGGAATATTGAAACCGAAAACACACTTCGAGTTCTTGAAATATTAGAGAAACATAGTGTTAGAGCTAATATCAGTGTTACCTTGGGTGAGTTTAATAAGCATAGCTTTGCTAAAACATTAAAAAACATTGAAAAGCTACATCTTCCTTTTAATAGAATTCCATTTGTGCCTCGAAATTGCCCCAATACTGAACTGATGTTTGATAAGGAGAGCTTACGAGATTATTTCCACCCTGAGCTGATTAAATATTTTTTCGGACAAACGAGCTATACGCCATATATGCTGCCTCCAGAAGTTTATGAAGAGGTTTCAGGTCAGAATTTTGATGAAATTCAAGTGCCCATAAATCCCAGTATAGGTTGTTGGGTGGGAGCCTATTATGCCATAAATCCTGAAGGTGAGGTTTCGCCTTGCCCAATGTTTTTAGACCATGTTAGCGGCGGAAATGTGTATGAAACTCCTTTGGAAGATATTCTTTTTAAATCGGAGCTTTTTACAAAGATTACTGATAGAAAAAATCTTGAAGGAAAATGTGGAAATTGCAAATATACCAACACTTGTGGTGGTTGCAGAGTGATGTCGTATTATTATACAGGAAATGTTTATGCCGAAGACCCAACTTGTTTTTTAGATGAATTGTCGGAAGAGCAAATAGAAGAAATCGAAAAAACTACAATTAAAAGTTTTAGAAACTACCTGCGAATGGCAAAATTTGGAGGATTGTATAGCGTTAAAAAAGATTGAACTTTGTGGAATAAAGGCAATTTGATCTAATACATATGTTATATAATTTTTTTAAGATGGATTTAATTAACACACTATTCTGTTTATTTGCTCGCAAATACAATTTACTTCTTCATCTTTTATTCCATAGAAAATAGGTAAACTCAAACATTCATCGCTCCATTTTAGAGCTTCGGGATAGTTTTTTGTGTCGCCGAAGTATTTGTTCAAGCTTTTTGGATAATGTATCATACTTTGTATGCCCAGTTTTTCAAGTTCATTTTTTAGCCAATCTCGTTTTGCTGTGCGAATTACAATTTTGTGAAAATTGCTATTTTCTTGATAATCAGTGATTTTAATTTTGTCTGATTCTTTCAATAATTCAAAATATTTATTAGCAATATGTTTTCTTTGCTCCAAAATTTCTTGTAGCATATCTATTTGGATATTTAGTTTAGCACATTGAATTTCGCTCATGCGCGAATTATATCCAGGTATTTCAAATCCTTTATTGTCTTTTCCGTGGTATCTATATTTTTTTATTCTTTCGAAATAAATTTCATTATTTGTAACAACGGCACCACCAGTGCCAAAGGCGTGTATAACCTTCGTGGGGTCGAAGCTTGTGCAAACAAAATCTGATTTGTTTTCGCTTCCATAATTTGGTTCAACACCCGCAGATTGTGCAGCATCTTCAATAACAATTAGATTGTGTTTTTTAGCAATCTTCAATATCACTTCCATATCTAAAGTGTTGCCAAAAAGATGAACAGCCACAATAGCCTTTGTGTTTTTATTGATAAGTTTTTCAATATTTCCTGTCTCCATTAGGGCGTTTTTGGGGTCAATATCAACAAAAACTGCCCGAGCCCCAAGTCTGTAAATGGGCATTACACTACCTACAAAAGAAAAAGAGGTGAGCAAAACTTCATCATCTTTGCCAACCCCAGCAGCTAAAAGCGAAAAGTAAATGGCATCGGAGCAACTACCCACGGTGATGGAGTGTTTATAGTTGAAAATTTTTGCGATATTATCTTCACAAATTTGCGTTTTTTCTCCATCCATATACCTACCAGAATTTAGCACCTCTTGCAATGCCAAATCAAAATTTTCTTTTTGCCAATTGTATAACCTACTCAGGTCTAAATATGGTATCTGCATTGTTTTATTCATTATAAATAGAGTTTGAAATAAGGTAGTCGATATAGCTGTTTACGCCGCTTTCAAGGTCGGTTTTGGGATTGAAGCCAAAGTCGTTTTTAGCTTTTGAAATATCGAGAAATGTTCTATTTCTCCTTTCAGCTTCCAGCAAACCATTTACAATTTTCACATTTGGAAATCTATTTTTTACCATTTGGGCAAGCTCTCTAATGGAATATCCCTTTCCCAATGTAAGGTTGTATATTTCATTGTTTTTTCCCAACTCCATACACTGAATTATGCCGATGGCTAAATCTTCAACATAGGTAAAATCAAGTTTTAGAGAGCCATCTTCGCTAAGAATAATGTTTTTATTTTGGATGGCGTTGCTAATAAAAATCTCCACAACTCTCAGGTTGTAATCCTCTGGACCATAGACAGCCGAAGGGCGAATAATATTGAAGTTTACAGCATTGTTTTTGGCATATCTTTTCAATTCATCTTCGCATAAAAGTTTATATTTTCCGTAAATATCAATGGGTTTTGTGGGCTGATTTTCAGCGGCAGGAATTAACCTGTCTTCAGTGTCTCGTTGAAAATCTCCATAAACCATAGAGGATGAAATATATATGATTTTTTTAGTTTTAATTTCGTTTTCCTCCAATGTCTCTAAAACGCTTTTGAAGCTGTTTAAAATATCTTTTTGGGCAATGTTTTGACATTGTTCGGCTTTCCACACAATGGGCAGTGCTGCAAAATGTATAAGAAAATCGGGTTTGTGTTTGATAAAAACATCAGATAATAGTTCTTTATCGTTGCAGTCAAGATTGTAGAAAGTGCAGTTGTTTAGTAAGTTTTTTCTACGTTTATATGGGTTTTCTTTGGTCAAATATTTTATATATTGCCGCTCTGCGTCAACTATTATAACATTATAATTTTTTGTTGCCTGAAGTTTTTGTGCGGTATGAAAACCTACAAAACCCAAACCGCCACAAAGAATAATGTTTTGTTTCATATAAAATTATTACAAACAAAAGTAATAAATAATTTGTCAAATATGACTTTTTCAAAATGAATTGCTACATTTGTTATCTATTTCAATGGAATGATTTATGATAAGGAGCTTTAAAAAATATTTTTCTCAAAAAAAAAGGATAAAAGAATACAATAAAAATCGTCCACACAACAAGCGTGATGCTTTTTGTTGGGCTCCTTTTACGGCTCTTCGTTTTCATCGCAATGGCAGTGTGCAAGTGTGTTGTCATCATATCGATTACTTTTCTTTAAGTGAAAATCCACTTCAAAATGTTTGGTTAGGTAGTGAGTTGGAAAATATGCGTAATCAGATGAAGCAATATGATATTCCGCCTTCGTGCAATTTTTGTGCATCAGAATTTTATTCTAATAATTTTTCCAATGTAATTGCAAAATCTTATGATTATTATTCCATTAATGAGAATAAATATCCAGTTTTTATCGATTTTTCGCTTAGTAATCGTTGCAATTTAGCCTGTGCCATGTGCGACTCCAGCTTGTCGTCAAAAGTGGGTGAGAGAAGGGGCAACAAAATTAATTTCGATTTTAAATACGACAACGACTTTCTTAAACAATTGGAGCCATTTTTAAGAAACTTAAAATCGTCAGTTTTTACTGGTGGCGAGCCTTTTTTGATAGATATTTATTACCAAATTTGGGAAACTATGACCCAAATAAATCCCCAAGCTCAAATTTTTGTTACAACAAATGGAACTGTGCTAAATGATAGGGTAAAAGATATAATTCAAAAGGGAAATTTCAATTTCAATATCTCCATAGATTCTTTCAATAAAGATAATTATGAAAAAATTCGCATTGGTGCCAATTATGAGCAAGTGATGCAGAATTTGGACTATTTTGCAAGCTATTGCAAAGAGAAAAAACGAGAACTTACAATTACCATTTGTCCTATGCAAATAAACTGGAAAGATATTCCAGAAATTGTACAGAAATGTAATGATAATAATTGGGGGTTTTCTTTTAATAATCTTATAAAACCTTGGAAATTAGCCTTATGGTCGCTACCTAATGATGAAATTGATAAGGTCTTGTTGTTTTACAAGCAACAGGAATTTTTAGAAAATAGCTCTAAAAGTCCAAGAAATATCCAAACTTTTAATGCTTTAATTGATTTATTGCAAATGTGGTCTAAGGTTGCTGAATATCTGGCTAAAATCGAAATTGACGAAAATAGAGCCACCGAAATTTTTGTCAATTCATTATCTTTGTTGATAAATGCTCATTCGGATGATAATTTATATTCCGAAAGGATAAAATCCATTGCTCAATTTGTGCCACTTTCGTTGATGAGTTTTATTGATTTTGCAAGTAATTCGCATTACAAAAAACTTCTAAAAGACGAAATCGAACTTTATGACGACGAAACCGTAGCCGAACATTTGAGTTTAATGCTTTTTCACAAGGCTGTTGTTGTCACTTTTGCTTAGTCCAAAATCGTAATTGGTATTGTGTTTTCTTATACCATATTCCATGTTTTTAGAGTCAGTTTCAAAAGATTTTCCTAATAATATTGATGCAATTTTATGCTCCCATAAAAAGCTTGTACTTGAGCTTCTAAAACGTAATCTGATAAAAGGATATAATGTTTTATTGGTCAATTTTAGTCTTTTGGAAGGATTAAATCTCTTGTGAAAATTTTTGTCACAAAACAGGAAATATGTCGATTCAAATTTGTGTAATAATTCTTTATCTTGGCGTGTTAGCCATTTATTTGAAGTGCCAAAACCTATATCGTTATTGCCTTTACCATATATTTCCTCAAAGGCTTGAGTGGTGGGTATGGGAAGGAAAAAAGTGGAATATAAACTTAGCGATGGATAAATCAACTTAATTTTCATCAGTAATTTTAGTGTAAGTTTAATATCTCTTTTGTTGTTGAAAGGAAAACCCACAATGCTCGTTACCGAAGGTTCTATGCCGCTTTTTAAAAGTCGCTGAATACTATCTAAACTATCTTGAACTGTGGTTTTGTTTTTTGTAATTTTTTCCAACAACCATGGGTCGCCACTTTCTATGCCTATGGAAATATTGTTGCAGCCATATTGGTTCAGTCTTAAAAGCTCGTCGTTGCTGTATGTTTTTAAAATATTTACGCTGGTTTGAGCACTCCATTTGTAGTTCAATTTTTCGGATTTGAGTAAATTTAATAGACTGAAAATTTTCTTTTTGTTTACAGCAAAATTGTCGTCCCGAAAATGAATAAACTCAATTTCGGGATAGTTTGATTTTAAATATTGAAAATGTTTTAAGATTGTATTTTTATCAATTTGTTTCCATTTTTGTTTGTAAATGCTTGGTACAGAGCAAAATGTGCAACTATTTATACATCCTGTTGAACTAATATAATCCAAGGTTTTGTTGTGTATATATGGTTTTAAATCAATACAATCTATGTCGAAATTACAATCATATTCTAATGAATTTGTATTGATAGAAAATTTTTCAGATAAAAAATTTAGCAGAACTTTTTCGTCAATATTGTCAATTACACTTTCGGTGGATTCTAGGTCTAAAAGTTGATCTTTTAGTAAGAGAGCTGCTTGCCCAGTCCAAATGCTTTTCAAACTATATTTTTCAAAATATTCTTTGGCTATCTTTAGTCCATCATTATATTGATTAATAATTGTTATGGAGGTGTATTTGATTATAGTGCTGATAATCAAGGTGATGTTTTTGTTGTTTGGAGTGATATGTTTATCTAAACTTTCAAATCTTCCATCAATTATAATGCTTTGTAAACCAATGCTTTCTAAAGCTTTTTTTTGAAACATAGCTTCGTATGGTGGAGTATAATTGGCATCACCAGTATTGGGAAAATATATTATAACTTCACTCTCTTGCTTCATTTCCTTTTCACTGTTTCAAAATCAGCTACATCTTTTTCAACAATTGCACCTGCTTCTATAAAAGCATTATTGCCAATTGTTACATTGGGAAGAATCAAACTTTTGGCTCCGATATAAACATAGTTGCCAATTTTACAAGGACCAACAATTGATGCTAATGGACCCACATTTACAAAATTTCCAATTTCAACTTTATGACCAATAACGCAGCCTGCATGCAACATAGCCGATTTGCCAAACTTGCAGCCGTAGGAAATTGTTACACTGGGATGGATTATGCTCCCGTTGTCGCCAATTTCACTCAATTGCATAATGTTTTTTGATTTTACTAAAACAGGATTGCCTCCATTTTGCATTAAAGTGTCAAAAAGTTTTGCCCTCAAACGTGGATTGCCTACAGCTACGCAAAAATTTGGATTCCTCTCAATAAAATATTTCAATTCTTCAATATCATTTATAATTCTATATTGTGGAGGAATAAAATTATTTTCAGTTAACTTGTTGTCGAAAAAAACAATATCATTATCAATAATTTCGCCGTTATTGTAAACAGCCAAAGTCTCAATTCCTGCCGAACCTGCACCTGCAATAATCATTTTATATTATTTTACGTAACGAAGATAAACATTTTTGCTTTTAAATCTGCTTTTTAAACCTAAATTATTGCGAGTTTGTTATTTTTAATTATTTTTGAAAATGAATTGCTGTGATATGCGAAATAAATTTATAAAATTATCTTTTTTAGCTGTTGCTTCTTTGCTTCTGCTAATAATTTTATTTCGTATTTTCTGGTACCCCAAAATCACTTATTATCAAGCAGTTGAGATTGAAGTACAAGCCGAAGATTCTTTGGCTTATGGTAGTGTTTATGCCGTATCGTCGTTGGGGAAAACCATACCTTTTTCAAATCTGAAAGGTAAAAATGTTTTTACTCTAAAACCATCTTTTCTTAAATCTATCCATATAGATTTAACCAATAATTACGACAAAAATCTGTTTGTAAAGATAAAAATTGGAGATAAAATATTTGCCCAAAATTTATCCAATGAACTTCTTTGGTTAAAAGAAAAAAATAGTAATAGTTCATCAAGTTTTGTTTTTAATGGCAAAGTTGAAAAAGATTTTTTTAATGTTCTTTTTTCACTCTTTTATTGGAGTATTGTCCGTAAATCTATTCTTGTATTAGTTTGTTTGTTGTCTATATTGCTGATTTTGAGGTTGTTGATAGGAAATAAAGAAAGTTTTAAAATTTATTTTTCTAAAAAGAGTAAATTTCAGATTATAAAAATCCTTACCAATATTGTTCTTTTTTGCATAGCTTTTACTTGGTTTTTTGCGTGGCTTTTCGGTATAAAAAAACATGGATTAGCAAATATTGGATTTTGGGATGGAATATTGTCAATGATTTTTCTATTTGTGTTTTTACATCTTGTTTTATATTTGATATTTCTTGTTTTATCTCCCAAATTTCAGAAAAAAAGAGTAAATTTTTCAATTCTTCTCAATGCACTTTTCTTTGCTTTTTTACTAACAGAGATAGTTTTGCGAATTATGGGAGTTAATGCAAATTACTACGAAAGAACAGCTAATACTTATGGACCATCCAATTATGATGATAGTTTTGTTGAGGAGATTTTTGTGAGAAAACCCAATGATACAATTTCTTTTCAAACCTCAGAATTTGATTACTTCCGAACTACAAATTCTTTAGGATTTTGCGAAAGAGAATTTGATACAACAAAGTGTGATTCAGTTTTTAGAATTTTCGCTGTTGGTGACTCATACACCGAGGGTATGGGAGTTGAGGCTGATGCCACATGGCCCAATTATCTATTTGATAATCTTGAAAACAAGTCATTTAATGTAGAGGTTTTTAATGCAGGCATTGTGGGTAGCGATCCTGTTTTTGCATACAAAATCATAGAGAATATTTTAATAGACTTTGCTCCAGATTTGATTATTCTGTCTGTAAATCAGTCAGATATAAGTGATGCCATTTTCCGTGGTGGAATGTCCAGATTCAATAGTGACGGTTCTGTGCAATACAATAAGTCGCCGTGGTGGGAGCCAGTTTTTGCAACTAATTATTCCCTTAGATTGCTTATGATGCAGGGACTTGGATACGATTATCATCTGTTGTCGCCCAAGCAACAAGAAAAAGCATACGAACATGCTGTTTATGATAATTTCGTAGCCATAGAGATGATTCAAAATTTATTTAAAAAGAGAGGTGTAAAGTTTTTTGTGGTTTTTAATCCCATGTCTGCTGAGGTTGTTGCTGGAAATTATTTTGTTATAGGTAGATTGATAGATAAACTTCGAGATAATAATATCGCTTTTTTAGATTTATTGCCACAATTTGTTAAAATAATTAATAATGAAAACATTAATGATTATTTTTGGAAATTAGATGGACATCATAAACCCAAAGGGAACAAATTAATGGCAGATGAGATTTATAAATTTTTGCTGGATGAGATTGAAAAATAGAAATATAATTTTCATAACTATTACATTGCTGGCATTGCTTGTAATTGTTGAGGTATTAGCTTATCTGCTATTGGATTTTTCAATATTAAAAAATTATAATTATCCCTTTTTTAATAGAGAACTTTCGGGCTATAGTTTATATAAAAATAGCAGTGGTTTTGAATACGAAAACTCCATTAAAAGACACGAAGAGGAAACTAATCCCATTATCAATAAATTTGGTTTTATAAGTGGTGAAGAATTGAAATATGAAAAAGATTCTCCGGAGTTTAGGATTTTTATTTTGGGCGGTTCGGCAGCCTTTGGCAATGGGCAATCGGTGCCATATAATATAATAAAAGATTATCCTCGGACATTGTACTCTTTTGAGTCGAGCATAAGCGGATTGTTGGAAAAGAAACTACAGAACTACAATCCTGATAGGAGATTTGTTGTTGTAAATGCCTGTGCATCAGGGAGAATGCTAAATCAATCCATAGGATTGTATTTAGAGAGTATAAAAAACTTCCAACCTGATGTAGTTATTTCCATAGATGGAATGAACGATATTGCAACAATGACTGGCGAATTGCCTTGTAAATTCTCAAATTTCGAATTGGATTATTATGCCAATTTGTACAATTTATCTAAAAAATTACAGCAAAAATCTTTCTCAAATTTTGTAAATCTAATCAGAAAATTGAAGCTATATAGAATAGAGAAAAGCGTTTCCAAAAAACTTGAGTTTAATTCGCAATATCTGCTTCAGTATAACGCCAAAGACTATTCAAAAGCTGATTATGAAATTTATAAAACAGATTGGATATCTAAGTCTAATGTTTTTACTGATTTAATTTTGGAATTTAATGCTGTTTGCAAAGTGCATAATTGTGATTTTGTATTCTGTTTGCAACCATTGCTTAACCGAAAAATCAACAAAGATTTGACCCCAACAGAAATTCTTATGCAGCAGTCTATTAACCCCATTAATCGCCCATTAGGTGAGAATGTTTTTGACGAGAGTGAACTGAAAAATCTTGAGAAGTTTGGGAATCTGACTTTAATGTACTTTATAGACGATTATCTCTCTTCGCAAATAGACAATCTTTCTCAAGAAAATAATTTCTATTTTTTAGATTTAAACCAAAAAATGGAAAGCAATTATGGCGATAAAGAATTTTTTGTTGACTATTGCCATTTGACGCACGATGGAAATGAATTTGTTTCTCAAGTGTTATTTGAAAAACTAGTACAAATTATAAATACCACAGACTGAAAAAATATTCAAAATGGAAAAGAGTTGCTTATTAATTGTTCCGCACTACATTTCAGGCTCTGGTAGTATTCTGAAATCTTTTTCGTACTCCATGCCACCTGTTGGTTTGCTATCTATTGCTGGTTATTTAAAAGAAAATAATATTGAGGTAAATCTTTTAGATTATACTATTGAAAGTTTCAAAAAGAGGAGTGTTGAAGAAATTTTATTAGAAAAAATAGATAAAATCAGTATCCCCAAATGGTTTGGAATAAGTGTTTGTACCCCTGTGGCATACAATGCCTACGAAATTGTTGAACTTATAAGAAAAAACTATCCAGAGTCGAAAATAGTTTTGGGTGGACCTCATATTACAGTTTTAAAAGAGAAGGTTTTTGAAGAGTGTCCCGAAGCCGATTTTTTAGTCATTGGCGAAGGCGAATATGCTTTGTATGATTTAATTGAGAACGAAGACCCATCAGCCGACAATATAATTGTGAAAAATGAACAAAATGATATTGCTAAAGTGAAAGCAAAAGATGTTGTAGTTGAAAACTTGCCCATGCCAGCTTATGATATTCTAGGTTTTGAAAAATATGTGCCACCGCCAGCATCTTTGCAAAGCAAAAAGCCTGGAATTGGAATAATAGCTTCGCGTGGATGTCCATATAAATGTAGCTTTTGTGCCAGAATAACAGGCAATAGATTGAAGTTTAAACAAATAGAACAGCTTATAGACGAAATTAAATATCTAAAAGAGAAGTTTAAAATAAAACAATTCCACTTTTATGATGACACTATAACATCAAAGAAATCGTATATAATGGACTTGTGTCAGCGTTTTATAGACGAAAATTTGAATCTGCATTGGTCATGTTTTGCTCGTGTCGATACCGTTGACGAAGAGGTTTTAACTTTGATGAGAAAATCGGGTTGTTTTGTAATAATGTATGGCGTTGAGAGTTTGGACGAAAGGGTGTTGAAAGATGTAAATAAAGGGATAAATATTAAACAAATAAATGAGGCTTTGATACTCACTAGAAAAGCTAAAATTGAATCTAGAATTTCGTTAATAATTGGTACACCAACCGAAACTCGTGAAAGTTTGAATAAAACAAAGAGGGAGTTATTAAAATTAGATACAGATTTTTTCCAAACTTTTATAGCTGTTCCTATGCCTGGTTCTAAGTTTTTTGATGAAGCATTGGCACAAAATAGACTCATAAACACCAATTGGAATGAATACGATTTGTCAAAAGTTCTCTATAGACATTCTGTTTTTACAGAAAAAGAACTTTTCAGAGAGCAAAGAAATATGTATTTGAGATTTTATTTGCGACCCAAAATAATCTTTAATCTCTTCAAGAGTATTAATTCTTTCACAGCAATAAAAAATATTTTTAGAGGTTTTTCGGGTTTTATACAAATTATATTAAGTTCAAAATAGAGAATGCGAAAAAACCAAAAAACATATGATATTTTATTTGTAATTCCGCATTACGGAGCCAAAGATGGCTTTATATGGAAAGCAATTGAGTATCGTTTCCATTCGCCGGGAGTTTTGTCTATGGCTGCTTTTTTGCGACAAAATAATTTCAATGTTTTGGTGTTCGATTGTAATTTGGAGCAAATTCAAGAAAAGGATTTTGTGAATGAGTTTAAAAAAAGATATTCCAATTACAATTTTAGATTTATCGGTGTTTCCACAGCCACACAAACCGCCAATCAAGCGTACAGAATCTCCTTTGAATTGAAAAAAATATTGCCATATACAAAAATTGTTTTTGGCGGACCCCATCCCACAGCTCTTCCCAATGATGTTTTAGAAAATTCAGCGGCAAATTTTGTGGTTATGGGCGAAGGTGAAAATCCAATCTTAGATATCTTAAACAATAAATCTAATGATGAAATTAAAGGCTTGGCATATAAAAATGGCGATGAAATTATTGTAAATCAAGCTTCGGAAAGATTGAGCCTGAACGACGATTTTCCGTTGCCTGCCTACGATTTGGTTCCAATGCATCTTTGCAAACCCTTGATTGCTTCTTATAAAAAATTGCCAGCAACCATAATGCTAACAGCCAGAGGTTGCCCCGGAAATTGTACTTTTTGTAGCAGAACAATGGGGCATCAGCTTCGTGAGATGTCGCCAAAAAGAATTATCAAAGAGCTTGAAGTTTTGTATTATGAATATGGTTTTAGACAAATAATATTTTATGACGACACTTTTATCTCCAATCGGGAGAGAATAAGCGAGTTTTGTGATTTGCTTATAGAATCGGAGATGAAAATTAGCTGGACTTGTTCTTCCAGAGTTGATAGGGTTTACCCCGATTTATTGCAAAAAATGAAAAATGCTGGTTGCCACCAAATTATGTACGGTGTCGAGAGCTTTAACGATGATGTGTTGAAGAATATAAACAAACGTACAAATCGTCAAGATATTCTGTTTGCCATAAGCGAAACTCGTAAGGTTGGAATTGAGGTGAGGGCTGCGCTAATGTTGGGAAACAAAGGTGATACTGAAGAGATTTTAAAAGAAAACTTGAAATGCCTAAAGAAAACCAAACCTGATTTGCTACAGCTTACTATAACTACTCCTTTGCCTGGTTCTAAAATTTTTCAGGAAGCCTCACAAGCAAATAAGATTTTAACATACAATTGGGATGATTATGAAGGAGATGTGCAAATTATGGAGCACGAAAATCTTGATTATAAAACACTTAGAAAATATTATCGTAAAACATATATGAGTTTTTATCTAAGACCAAGTTTTATTTTTAAAACTCTTTTCAGTATAAATTCTCTCCAAGCTTTGAAAACCATAATGCTGGGAGCCGTTGCCATTTCTCAAATGTTTTTTGTGTCTATTTTTAAAAGTTTTAAAAGATGAAGCAGAAAATATATTGTTTGCTATTTAGCCCCAATTTTAAGTATGTAGAAGGGAGCATATATCACGAGGTGAGTAACTTAGATCCACCTTTGGGGCTTATTTCTTTATCTGCTTTTATGTTGGAAAATGGCTTTGAAACTATGGTTTTCGACTTGAATGTTGAAGTGAAAAGTAATGCAGAAATTTCTGATTTTTTAGAGGTTTTAAATAAAAAGTACGACTTGAGCGAAACTGTTTTTGGAATTTCTTTTCTCACACCTTATGCCCATAGTTCATACGCAATTGCAGAACAACTCAAAATAAAATTTCCAAATTCTACAATTGTTGCTGGTGGTGCCCATGCCACTTTTATGGCTGATGAGGTTCTTAATTCTGGTGTTGTAGATATTGTTGTTAGGGGCGAAGGCGAACTTTCGTTATTGGAAATTGTTCAGAAAAAAGATTTGGAAAATATTCAAGGTATTAGTTTTTTGAGAAAAAATGAGGAGAGTTTTTCCATTATTCATAATGCTGAGCGTGAGAGAATAAAAGATATTAATTCTCTTCCTTTTCCAGCCTATCATCAGCTTCAGATGAAGTATTATAAACCCATTTTGGGTTCTTATCGCCGATTGCCTGCAGCAAATATTATCACCACTCGTGGATGTCCCGGGAAATGTAATTTTTGTTGCAAAGTTTTCGGAAGTAAAATCAGTTTTAAATCTCCCAAAATTATCATCGAAGAGATAAAAATGCTTGTTGAAGTATATAAGGTAAAACACATTAATATCTATGATGATACTTTTACATTAAACAAAAAGAGAGTAGTCGATTTTTGTAATTTGCTCATAGAATCGCCACTAAAAATTGAATGGACCTGCTTTGCACGTATCGATACCATGGATTTTGAAACATTGAAATTGATGAAAAAAGCTGGTTGTTATCAGATAATGTACGGCGTTGAAAATTTTAACCAAAATATTTTAGATGACTTAGCAAAAGGTATTTCGGTAGAGAAGATTTTTGAGGTGATAAGAGATACTAAAAAAGTGGGGATTGTTACTCGCGTTTCGGTTATGGTGGGTCATTTAGACGATACTTGGGAAACTTACAATAACAATATAAAAGCCCTAAAAAAATTAAAACCAGATATTTTAGTTTCAAGTATTTATACCCCAATTCCTGGGTCAAAACTTTTCGACTGGGCTAAAGATAACGACAGATTGCTAACGCAAGATTGGAGCAAATATGCAGGTAATAATTCTGTTATGAAACTAAATTATTTGACTGGAGAAGAGGTGGTGAAGCAGTACAAAAAAATCTATTCAGACTACTATTATAATTTACCCTATTTTTTCCGTAGGATAGGGCGATTAACAAGCTTTTACGAAATTGTAAATAGCTTTAGAGCATTCTTTTATGTTCTGAAATTTATTAAAAAATCTTAGCGTAATTTTTTGATTATTGTAATATCGAATAGGAATTTTACAAATCTAAATCCCATATCAAAAAAGTGTTTTGGACGTAAATAATACCTTAAAAATGCAGTTTTCCTAATCCTTTTAAGTGTCTTCAACTCAAGTCCTTGAGGTATGTAGTATGGCAAATCTCTCTCACCTTTCATATATTCAGTCCAAACCCTTTCGCCAAAAATTTTGCTGTCTATGCCATATCTGAAAATTGGCGATTGTGGCAATGCTGTCATATTGTAATATTGAGCATAATCTGCTTTGAGTTTCAAAGAGAAATTTATTGTTTCATAAATTTGCTCGTATGTTTCATTGGGATTTCCCAAAACGTAGGAGCATAAAACCCTAACTCCGTTTTCTTTCAAGCTGTTGATAATGTGAATATACTCTGCATTTGAGATGTTTTTATTTATCTGCTTTCTAATCTCTTCATCGCCGGCTTCAACTCCCAAAATGGCATATCTAAAACCTGCATCATACATCGTTTTTATCAATTCTTCGTCAAGCGTGTCGGCACGGGTACAACAGGTCCATTTGAAATCTATTTTTTCATCTTTTATCCACTGGCAAAGTTTAAGGATTCTTTCTCGATTATAAGTAAAAGTGTCATCAACAAAACTAAGCCACTCAATGCCTTTTTCATTAACTAGAAAACGAATCTGTTCTTTAATATTCTCAAAAGGGTACTCTCTATATTTATTTTTTCCGGGGTCTTTGCAAAACTTGCAATTGTAAGCACAGCCACGACTTGTGATAATGGAGAACCATTTTCGTCCATAAAAAATGTTCTGATATTTAGAAAAATCATAAAGCGAATAATCGGGGGCTAAATTGCTTTTTTCAACGTCATAAAAAGCAGCTTTGTCGTATCTGTTTTCTTTGGGAATAATCATCCCTTGAATATCGCTAAAATCAAAATAGTTATTTTTCACTCTTTCAACAAATAGAGGAAAAGATTTCTCGCTATGACCAACAAAACCATAGTCGATACCCATATCGCTAATAATACTTGGATCGCTGGTAATATGTGGACCGCCAGCAACAATTATCAAATCTGGAAAACGCCTTTTTAACTCCTTGGTGATTTTATAAAAAACTGGCAGAGAAATGGACATTATTGAGTATCCAACAATTAAAGGTTTCCGATTTTCAATCTCTTTGAAAAGCTTTTTAAGTCGCCCATGATGCACATCTAAATCAAAAAGGGCAGTAGATAAGTTTATTTGCTTCATCGCCGTAGAAAGATAGCCAATGCCAAGATATGGATAGATGGAAAATTGTAAAGCTTTTGCTTTGGATGAGCTGATAAATAAGCAATCTAACTGTGTCATAATTATTTGAAAAATGCTGGAACTGTTTTAATAATATCTTTAAGTTTTATGCCATCTTTTTTGAAAACACTCAAAAACACAAGTCCAAATTTTATAGAAATATCAGCTAAAAGTAGCAAAAAACTTGGAAATTTGGACAGTTTTAGAATAAAAGATTTGCCGCTACTAAAAATCACATCGCCCCAATTGGGTTTAAAAATAATTTTCGAAAGAGTTTTTAGCCTAAAATATGTTCTGTAATATGCAAAAATAATTTCCTTTTCAATTCCGTAAGCTGTTGAGTTTTGGGGGATATATGGAAAGTTCTTCTTTTTGAAAATAGACCTAACTAATACCTCTTGCGAATTGAAATTAGAAAATTTAGGTAAAATATTCATCTCATTTTTTGCATTCAAATCTTCGTACATTTGAGTGCCAGGGTATGGAACTACATTGTTATATTTCACCAAGTCGATATTGTGTTTTATGGCAAAATTTACGCAATCTGTCCTCTCTTTTTTGCTTTCGTTGGGAAGGCAAAACAAGAAATTAGCCATCACTTTAAAACCAATTTTTTGTGCTAATTTTATGGCTGTTGAAATTTCTTCAACACTTTCATCTTTTCCAATCTGTTTTAAAAGTTTCTTGGAAACGCTTTCTATACCAAAGAAAACAGCCTTAAATCCACTCTTGAACATCAGTTTGAAAATATCTTCATCTACATCACGAATGCGTGCTTGAAAGGAGTATGTTACATTTTTTAATTTTTCCGATTTGGAAATAGCCTCGCATAAATCTTTTATTCTCTCTTTATTTGCTAAAAAATTGTCATCAAAAAATGATATATGTTTTTGTTGCAATTCATGGGCTAAAAACTCCAACTCTTCAATGGTGTTTTTTGTGTTTTTATATCTATATCTTCTTTTGCCAACCACCTTTACGCAGCAAAAACTACAATTGTGTGGACATCCTCGTGAGCTAATTATATGACCATGTTGGTATTGATTAAAGGGCGTAAATAGGTCGTAGGGAAATTTGGGCAATTCGTTTATATCTTTAATTATTTCAGCAGGAGGGTTTATAGCAACGTCATTTTCAGCTCTGTATGCAATTCCATTTACTGATTTTAGATTTTCACCCGATTTAATTTTGTCGTAAATATTTGCAATTTCGCCGTCGGCTTCACCCATAAAGACATAATCGCATGATTTACAGTCATTAAGAGTTTTTTTAGGCAGGGCAGAAGGGTGGATGCCTCCAAAAATTATAACAGAATCGGGATAAAGCCCCTTGAGTTTGTTGCTAATAA
>LSQX01000592.1_pt2 | contig 36943 bp, 32 predicted proteins | sample 654561 | NCBI WGS metagenome assembly LSQX01 (sample SAMN04489861, study PRJNA283612) | anaerobic digester metagenome | isolation source: 4 biogas reactors fed with cattle manure at either 37C or 55C with and... | place: Denmark: Kongens Lyngby | collected 2014 | reverse complement strand
TAGTAATTGACTAGAACCATTGTATCACGTATTATCAACCTGTGCGATTCATGTTTCAACTTCCAAACTGGCTAGGGATTTGAAACAAAAAGGGACAAAGAACCGTCCCCTGTCCCTTTTTCAGGCCTCAGGCCGTTGATAAAAAGGTCAATATCAAGTTGGCCGTCCGCAAGGGATACTGCCTTGGTCTTGGTATCCCGAAGCTCGGCGCAAATAACCCTTTTAAAGTCCAGCTGCCTTTTTTCGTCGGTATCGCTCTCTTTGGAATCCCTTAATCCCCTGGCCTTTTTTAGAAAGGCTTCCACACCTCTGCGGGTAAGCCTGCGGTACTTCTTCTTAAGCACTATACGGTTATCCGATATGTAAAAGACCTTATATCCGCCCTCAATTCTTTCACCCATAAGGACTTCCCTGTCTTCAAACCCGCCCCCGTCGCCGGGGCGGCCTTTACCTATGTATTTAACATGCCCCAACATATCCCTGTACACTGATGCCAATTCATACTTAAGCTCTAAAGATGCCTCCTCCATCTTTTTTGCTATTACGCTTAAAAATACCTCCATGCACTCCTTCTTAAGGAGTATCTCCAAAAGACATTGCCTGTTGCTTTCAAAGTCCCCATCGTTCATAGGACGGGGCAGTACGCTGTATTGAAAACCGTATTCCTTTCCGCATTTTGTTATAGGGAATAAATTCTGTAGTGCCTCTGCCGCCCTTATAAGCCTGCCTTTGCTCCTGTAAGGGCCAATGCAGTATTCATCAGTTCTCTCGTCCATTACCGACAACGGTTTTGTCCGGCTGTCATCCCCTACCCTCAGGTATACATAGCTCCTGTCGTTTTTGAACTGCCGGTTGTATGGGGGCTGTAGCCTTTTTATTAGCTCGCATTCAAGAAGCTGCGCTTCAAGGTGCGTATCGGTAATTATTATGTCAATGTCACCAATGCGGGACACCATTTCCTTTATCTTTTCCTGCCCATGGTCGGCATAGAAGTAAGACTTAACCCTTGACCTTAGGCTCTTGCTTTTGCCGATATATAAAATATTACCGCCCCTGTCCTTCATTTTATATACGCCGGGCTTTTCTGGTATAGCTTTTATTTTTTCTCCCAAGTTCTCAGGTATCATTCCCAGGTCCGCCCCTTTGCTTTGTCGCAGTAAAAACACCACTTATCTTACCAAGCGGTGTTTTTTTCATTCTTTATACTGCAGTTTTAAGGAAGCACCCTTCGTGCCGTATAGTAGCAGTTTGCATAATACCCCGACGTAAGCGGTGAGACCTTTACCACGTCCCCCGACTGGGGGGAGTGCACAAACTCTCCGTCTCCCACGTATATTCCTGCGTGGTTTATGTTTTTCCCGTCCCTAGCAAACAGCACTATATCCCCATAGACCAAATCTTCCTTTGCCACATATGTCCCGGCACTCGCCTGCCCCCTTGATGTTCTTGGCAGCGTTATGCCAAGCTCTTTAAACAACGCATACACCAACCCAGAACAGTCATAGCCGTCGGGTCCGGTGCCGCCCCACTTATAGGGCTTACCCATTTCCTGGGCTATAAGGCCTTGCAGTTTCCGTTTCAAAGAGTTATCCTGCCTGCCGACACCGCCCCGGGACGCAGCCAAAGTGTTCTGTGCGGCCTTGTCTGTTGCCAGGACCTTGTCATGCAGCCTCATTGCCAGAACGATTGCTTCTTCTCTTGTGGTTTCTCCCCCGGGGTTAAACCTGTTATCGCCTACTCCGTTTATCACTTCCACACCGTATAAATATCCAACGGCTTCTTCTGCCCATGATGAGATTTCGCTTTGGTCCGCAAATATGTATTCGAACTGCCCTGAATAATCGTACTCCGGTTTTGCCGCCTGCAAAGTGCGGTACAGCATTACGCTTATTTCTTCGCGATTTACCGTATCATTTGGTCCGAACAACCCTTCCCCATTGCCCTGAACTATCCCTAATCCGTACGCTGTCAAAACCTTCGGATTCTCCGTGTCGGTAAAGGGGTTCTCCTCCGGCACTGCACCTTCTTTGCCGCCCAAAGCTTTGTATAATCCTACGGCAAGAGTACTAAACTCCTCCCGCGTGATACTGCTTCTGTATTCCCCCTGTATGTTCTCCGGGATAAGATTAATCTCTTTTGCCCTATCAATTTGCTCCATGGCCCAATCGCTCGGAGTATCCCCATTATCCCGCGGCGTGGCAGGAGAAGCATATGCTACACTCGGCGCCATGACAGCGGCAATAATTGCCGTTATAAGAATCAATCGAGGTTTACAAAAACTGTTTCCCATTGGCATCTTATCCCTTCCGGCTAATCCATTATATGTTAGCGGTTCATCTTGCTACACATTTTTTCTCCCACTTAACATGATAACATAAAAATAGATGCAGGTGTTTTCCTTATTATTACAAATGGGACAGGGGACGGTTCTATGTCCCTTTTTGGTCCTATGCCCTCTCCCCCAACTGCAGCTTGCCGAAGTTTATAAGGGTGATGAGAAAGGCAATCGCTAACAGATTGAAAAGAAGCTACGAGAGTATTGATGCGCTGACGCCAAAGCCCAGCACATAGACGTATTTTGACAGTGCCGCCACCGAAAGTATGGCCGCCGCTATGTTTCCCCTCTTCCTGTCAAGGCTTATCCCCGCCTCTACTATGGCGGTCCGCTCTGGCGAAGCACCCTCAAAGGCCAGCGCAAACCCGAATATGATTAGGTTAATGATTAGCTTTAATATGGTGTAATGCCGTTTCATGCTTGAGGCCTCCTGGTGCATAGGTGCAGCCCTCTTACTTCCGCACACTCCTTGATAACTGCTCAAGCCGTTTAATAAAACTATTCTACAAAGTATTTCGTTCGCCTTCAATTGCATCCGTAAAACTGTTGGCTTGACTCACTTACATATCCTATCATACTGGGCCTTCATAAGGGAATATAGGAAAATATTGCTTAAGCGGAAGGGAAATGCCAATATTTGTAGAATGGTAAACATATACAAATAAGAGCGAAATATGTTGAAGAATTCGTGAGTTAATTGAAAGGTAAATTGAAGTTCGTATAAAAAGTAACCTAAAGTGGATATTCGCGACACTATGCCAGAAATAACGTAGATAATCAGACATCGCTCGCTGCGCTCGCTTGTCTGATTATCGGGCGACGGGGGCCCGCCTGATAGGCTCCTGGCTCGCACAACACGCTCGCGGCGTTGCCTATCAGCCAGTTTTGTGGGCATCCTTCACTAAGTGCAAGCACTAGGGTTCAGGGATGCCGCAGACCCGCCGCCCGTTAGCTGAAATGAAATGCCTGTTGCTTCCTGTAGCTGACGTTTTGGAAAAGGTTTCATATTAATTGTATGCATACTATAGAAAACATTTATTCGGAACAACATGTTATATCTATAATAAATATATTTGCGTACTAATGATATTACAAGTTTAGCATAAAGGATGTGGGACTGTTGGCAAAACTTACTTATGTAGAAAGAGATTGTTTTGAAAAGCTGTTTGGCATGAGTTCAGGATATGTTTTGGATTTTTCAAACCGCACTTTTCAAGAATTTGTCTATGAAGTAATGTCTATTGATATATATTCAAAATATCCCGGTCTTTCAAAGGCTAGGATACTAAGAGAAATTATTGCAGAATATGATAGTGCTTATGCCGGTAAGTTGCTTTTAGAGCTTATGAGATACATGCAAGCAAAGGGAATGATTGATGACGAGAACAGAGATACCTTTAAGAAATGTGTAGATATAGGCAGAAGACTTATAGGTAAATCATCAGCTTTTAAGAAGGTGGAAGTAACATCAACCGGCATACTAAAACCTGATACACCTATTATTGACTATGATAAATATATTAAGCAATTACAACATTTATCAGACTATGACGACAGTCCACAGTCACGGGGATTTGCTTTTGAGAAGTATCTTAGAGATTTTTTCGAGACCAATGGACTTCACCCAAGAGGCAGTTTTAAGATTGTTGGCGAGCAGATAGACGGTAGTTTTATCTTACACAACGAGGTCTATTTACTTGAAGCTAAATGGACGAACAAACCTGTAGACAAGGCAAACCTTGTAGTTTTTAATGAGAAGGTATCATCAAAATCAGGTTTTACAAGAGGATTGTACATTAGCTATTCCGGATATTCTGAAGAGGCTTTAACGACATTTGCCATTGGCAGGACAGTAAATATTGTTCTCATGACAGTACAAGAATTGGCTATTGTGCTTTCTCAAAAAAAAGACTTCACAGAATATTTATGGAATAAGGTTCGAGCTTTAGCTGAAGAAGGCGATTTTAATAAATCTATTTTTGAAATGAAGTAATAAAGCATAGTCCCTGTAATCCGAAAAACCGGATATAGTCTGAACATATTTCTTATAGGGTATTAAAAAGTAGACTTAAGATCGCCGCGTCCTGAGGCTCTGGCTTCGGTGGGCGTCACACATCACCTATCAAATGAGAGATTTATGATGTTGGCGGGATATAAGATAAGAATGTCCCTGCTGAGTAATATCAGCAAGGCCATCGAAAGCCTATTAAGATATCATAGATATTATGAACCTTCTGTTGTACTGAACCGTCTGCCATACAGAAGACCTTTATGTGGAAACAATCTTTGCCATACCCATATAAACCCCTAACTTACTTGATAAGATCTTAGCCTGGATAAAGGACTTCTGCTTGAGCTTACAAATCTAATCCCGTCATTGGAAAGGCCGCCCGGTACGATAAAATGAACATGGGAATGGAAGCAATGGAATACATATTGCAGCGTTGACCCAGGTCTCCTGTTTGGAGCCCTGACATTTTAGGCCAATGCCTGTTTCTAAGGGTTTTGCATAAGGTACACATCCTTTCCTGATTATCGAATACAGAAAGATGATACCACAAAGGCGGGTAACAAGAGCTACCTCGCAGCGGTTTAGTACAACAACGTTTTCATCTGATGGGAAGTGATTAATCTCAAAGAAGAAACCTTTGCCTTTACAGAAGGGAGGAATTCTTTATGGATGAAGGCTTTTTTGAGAAACCCAAAAAGGATGGTCTAAATTATCTGCCAAGATTAATTGGCCATCCAACGAAGGTGTGCTGTGGGAAGCATCCGCTACTAGTTGAGGGAAGCGGTGGAGAAAAGCTTGTTAGATGAAAATGCACAGTTTGTGGAAAGATATATTTTTTATCAAGAAATGATTTTAAGCAAAAATTTCAAAACTTATTAAGGTGTCATACGTGCGAAAAATACATGAAGGCTTCTATTACTTCTTTAGGTAGATACGGCTTCATTTGTGACAGTTGTAATACAGCGATTTTATTCGTTGATATTTTACCCCACTCTAATGACGTAGATATTAAAGATAAAAATTTGTCTAACGTGATTAATAAAATAAGTAAACGCAAGTATGCTTCACAGTTAAACATTCCCGAAACCAGAATTGATGGAAAAGTCAATCCATTAAATACTCAAAATGGCCTCGCTAAAAAAGCTCATCGTCCAAAGATTGCTTTATCAATGTGTATTAATTGCAGCAAGTTCGGCAAAGATACTTGTCCAGGCCCAAGTATAGCAACGGGGAGCTATGACAGGCAAACATATTACTGTAGTTCCTTCAGTCGTAAACATAAACGGGAAGAATATTAAACGATGAAATATTGGAGTAATCGGAGGCATATAATAATGGTTGAAAAGGTGTTCTGGAGCAGCCCGTACCTTCGGGAAATTGAAGCAAAGATTACAGGCGCGGAAGGGAATGTTGTAACCCTTGACCGTACCATAATATATCCCTTCTCTGGAGGCCAGGAATCCGATGAAGGGACAATTGGCGGCTACCCGGTACTCAAGGCTGAAATAATAGGCGGCGAGATTTATTATACCCTGGAAAAGGGTTATACCCTTAAGAGGGGTGACAAAGTGCCGGTCAAGATAAACTGGGACAGGCGGTATAAGCTGATGAGGCTCCACTTTGCGGTGGAAATCGTACTGGAGCTTGTGAACCAAAACTACGGGGCTCCTGGGAAAATAGGTGCCCACATTTCCGAACAAAAGGGTCGGCTGGACTTTGCATGGAATGGCAACATCTCCGAAACCTTTGATTTCCTGCAGGCCGAGCTGGATAGGATAGTCGACGCCGATTTAAAAATAATAAGCGACTTCGATGATGTGGATAAAGAAATAAGGCACTGGCAGGTAGAGGGTTTCGCGAAGGTGCCGTGCTGCGGCACGCACCTTAATAGCACCGGCGAGATAGGTAAGGTAACCCTTAAGCGAAACAACAGGGGCAAAGCAAAAGAGAGAATTGAAGTAATGCTGGTTGAATGACGAAAACAAGGGACAGCCTCTGCTATCAAACCGGCAGAACCGTCCCCTTAGTCCACCTTGGTCCCATTTGGTCCATTGGTCAAAAAGGGACAAAGAACCGTCCCTTGTCCCTTTTTACTGTTCTGTTAGGAAGTTTTCTATTTCGTATTCGTCCAGCTTTTCCTGGTACCAGGTGTTAAATTCGTCCTGAACCTTTCCGTCGAACAGGATTTCTTCGATCTTCTCTTTGCTATTTTCATAATCCGCTTCCTTGGCTTCCTTTTTCTCGTCCACTTTTATGATATGATACCCGAACTGTGTCTTTACCGGACCGCTTATGCTACCCGCTTCCATTGAAAAGACGGCCTCCTCGAACTCGGAAACCATCTGTCCCCTCTTCACATATCCGAGGTCTCCGCCGAAGTCCTTGTTTGAGTTGTCGATGGAGTACTCCTTTGCAAGTTCTGCAAAGTCTTCACCCGCATCCAGCTTTTCTTTGACCTCAGCCGCCGTTTCTTCGGTTTCGGTCAGGATGTGGCTTGTCTTAACTTGCTCCTCAACGGCAAAACTTTCTTTGTTCCCCTCGAAATACTCCTGCATTTCTTCTTCGGATATGGAAATTCTGGGCCTTAGCAGCGCCTCAATTTGCAGGTTCATCCCGATATTATCTTTCATATCTTCTATTGAATAGCCATACATACTCATAATCTGGTTGAAGGCCTCCATGCCCCCGTACTGCTGGGCCATTTGTTCGATTTCTCCGTCAATATCCTCCGCGGACACTTGCACATCCTGTTTTTTTGCTTCCATTTCAATTATTCTTTTCATGATGAGAACGTCAAGCGCCTGCTGTCCGCCCTGTTTAACCAAAGCATCGTACAGTTCATCCTTTGTAATGGATTGACCGTTCACGCTGGCAACCACTTCTTCGCTACCCGAACAACCAGCCACGAAAACAGTAACCGCCAGCACAACCACCGCCAGTACTGCCCTGTATGATTTTACGTATTTGCGTCTATTATTCATGCTGCATTCCCTCCTTATCATAACTACTATTATAGCGCCTTGCCTACCATTAATCAATTTAATCAGGAGGATGCTTATTTTGGTTGCTCTTGTTATCAAAAAACTTCTCCCACCATTAGTCCCTTTAATTATGTGGAAAAATGGCCTGTTTGCCTGTATACTGTTATATTAGAATAACGCATTTAAAGCTTTACATCTCCCAGTGTGTCATCCTGCGCGAAGCGAAGGGTCTTGTGCCTGATTGCAAAAGATTCTTCCCTACGTTCAGAACGGCAAAGCCGGATTCTTCGGGCTTCGCCCTCAGAACGACGGAGTCGGTTTCTACGGGCTTCGTTTGTTTGGAATTACAGATAAAGGAATGTAATACTATTAGTGCGTTATATATAAACCAAATTACATATGGAGGTATACGAATGAGTAAAGTATGGTTTAGCCCCCTGGAAGAGAACGCATCGCCGGATATTATATCCCAAAAGGTGGTGGGATTGTATAATGCCGCCGGCTTTGAAAGGATATTCGATAAAGACGAGTTTGCGGCGGTAAAGATTCACTTTGGCGAGAAAAACAATACGGGGCATATAAACCCGCAGTGGATAAAGCCACTCTTTGACGCCGTCAAAGAAAAGAAGTGCAAACCCTTTTTAACCGATACCAACACGCTGTACAGGGGTGAGCGCCAGAATTCGATAAACCACCTCATGCAAGCCTACCGGCACGGGTTTTGCGTCGAAAACCTTGGTGTTCCGGTTATTATCGCCGACGGGCTTCTTTCAAAAAACTATTCCGAGGTGTCGATTGACGGGAAGCACCTTAAATCGGTCAAGATAGCCAACGACATACTGCACAGTCAATCGCTAATGGTTCTTTCCCATGTAACCGGCCACGTACTGACCGGCATGGGAGCGGCTATCAAAAACGTTGCAATGGGCTGTGCCCCAAGGAGCGGCAAGCAGATACAGCACGCCGATGTAAGGCCTGAGGTGAGAGCGGAAAAATGCAGGGCCTGCGGACTGTGCATACAATGGTGCCCCAGGGATGCCATACAGATTTACGACGGCGTCGCCCGGATAGACATCGGGAAATGCTATGGCTGCGGCGAGTGCATCGCCACCTGCCGTCACCATGCAATAAAGCACTCCTTTAAGGACACAAGCGTACCGCTGCAGGAAAAAATGGCGGAGTACGCCCTGGGTGCATTAAAGGACAAGAAGGGGAAATGCTGCTTCTTGAATTTTCTTACCCACATTACAAAGGAATGCGACTGCGTGGACAAGGCCCAGGACAAGGTAACTAAAGATATAGGAATATTGGCATCCTACGATCCGGTGGCCATAGACAAGGCAACCGTTGACCTTTTACGGGAAAAGGCCGGGAAGGACATACTTAGAAGGCTCTGGCCGGAGAACGACTACAGCATACAGATAAAGCACGCCGAAAGCCTCGGGCTGGGCTCGGGCAACTATGAGTTGGTAATAATGGACTAGAGCAGGCCAAGACGGGCCGTTCCAGGAATTCTATCCTATATAGATTGATAAGCGTGGGCTAATGAGGACTTAGAGCGGGGCCGGGGGTAACCAGGGGAACCGTCCCCCTGGTTACATTCTTTCTTCTATATCCAGGAACCTCTGCCGTGTCTCCTCCGACAATCCGGCTAGTATCCTGTCCCTCATTTCTGCCGCTACCCTCGCCCGGCCCTTCTTTTTGGTCTCCTTATCTAGGGATGAAAACTCAACTTTTTTGCTTCTGAAATAAAGATCCATGTCCACAAAACGCCGACCCTGTCCGTCAAACTCAAGACCTATTAGCAGCTTTTTAATCCTTTGTGGCGGCAAAAGGCTGAATATCCTGACCTGGTAGGCCGTTACCGAATACAGCACCAGCGCATGGTCCCGCGTCCACCGCTGGCCCAGCACAAAACCCAGTTCCAGGTCGGAAAAAGACATCATAAGCCGTTCAAGGTGCTGCATGTAGTGCCCGTGGGCATCGTATATATTTATCCTGTATTCATACCACTCGGCGTCGGTCAGGCTTTCGGTTATATACCTTACTGCGTCCCGGCGAATGTTTCGCTGCATTTCATTAACCGGCACATTGACAAGCAAAAAAGGCATGCCTTTGTGGTCGTAGTCTGTATATCTGTTTATAGGCCTGTCGGTAAAAGCAATAAGCGTATCCTCGCTTTCGCCGTGGCCTATACCTTCGTTTAACGGAAGAATGCTGCCGCTGTACTCTTCCTTTATTCGATCAATTAAAGATTTGCCTTCCTCGGGGATGCGCATCATAAGAAGCCCCGGCCCCAGCTGCGCCTTCTCCAAAAGCTTTACCCTGCCGTCGTTAATTATTCGCATCAGTATAACGGAGGTGCTATAGGGAACATGCAGTACCGAAAGGGCGTCCTCCACCCTCGTGTCTCGCAGGCCGGTGGGGGTTATAAACACCAGCGAGCTGTCCTCAGAGGCTTCGACCATGGCGTTTTCGAGTTTAATAGCCCTTCCCTCGAGGCATTCCGCCAGGTATTCCTCCAGCTGCCGATGCCTGTCAGTCCTCAAAAAAAGCAGCCTTGAACTCATCCTGGTAAAAATCATGGCAATCCTCCTTAAAAAAGTTTTGGTGGATTATTCCTATACTTCCTGTAATGATTTGTCCCGTTGGGATAACGCAGACTTATAACCTTCCCCGAGGGTAGCAGTATTACGTTTATGGTCCTTACCCCGTTTAAGAACACCGCATCCCCCGGCCCATCAGGCATATCAAGGTTGTGGCCGTACAAATTGTACCGTGCGCCATCGGGCAGGTCGGATAGGTAATGGGCCACCCCGAAGGAGGTCCCCCCTATGTTTATTACAAAGCCGGGGTTTACAACGCTCCCCGGCGGGACATTGCTCTCTATAAAGGGCTCGGAATCGTGGTTTCCCGGAACTATATAAAACTGTGCCGTACTCAGGGCAAGGCTTTTTAGGAAGGGTTCCACCGTCCGCCGGTACTGCCTAAGGTACCGGCGGCTGTCACCAAGCTTTATATCGTCGGCAATGTCCCCGGTATGTATAATGGCATCCGGCCTAAGGGCCGCCAGCATATCGGTTATAGCAGGGTATATAGTAGAAGGGGTGTCGCTTAGGTGCAGCACCTTGAACTCCCCGGAAGATTCCAGTTCCCCGGGCACATTAATGCCATTTTGTAAAAACTTTAGAAACTCTCTCAGCTGATATCTCATATTCTGTCTTCCTTCCGTTACTATTAGTCTTCATCTCCCGCCGCCCCGCCGATGTTGTAGCCATAATACCACGTCTAAGCTCTAGAGAACAGTTTATTGGGTCTCTTTTTAATACATTATAGCAAAATCCACGCCCCGTTTCACCGTTTTTTTAGGGAACGGCTGACCGGGCATACCGTCTTTTACGGAAATTTAACTATTCAAGCGGATTATTGGCTTTCGTGAAGGAAATTAGTACATGTTAGAAGAATTAATATGATAATATCGCTTTAATTACAATACAAAACGGTGAAAGGAGGTAGTAGGTTATGTTTTTCAAAAAGGTGCCAAAAAACAAGGGTACAGGAACGGTACAGAATGATACCGCGACCCGGGATAACCATTCAGGAGCCAGCGACCACCGACTTTCGCTTATGAAGCATAACCAGGAATGCATAGTAAACCGGATAAGCAACAAAATAGAAGAGGCAGGCCATATTTCCGAAAGCTTAATTGATATGATAGGCAATATAAATAGATACGTGGAATTCCAGGTAAATTCCATAGAAAAGGTAACCGGCGAGGTGAGTTCCTATTCCGCCCTTGCCCAGGAGGTCTATGCCAACACCGACAATTCGAGACAAATATCCGCCCAGACCGCACAGGCGGCACAGGAGGGCAGCCGGGCGGTAGAAAACTCCATCCGAGCCATGAACGAGATAGAAAGCTCGGTGGAAGAGACCAAGCAGTTTATCCGTGACTTAAGCGCCAAGGCCGACAGCATATACGAAATGCTCAACGTGATAAAGGATATCGCCAACAGTACCCATCTACTGTCACTCAATGCATCCATTGAGGCCGCCCGGGCAGGAGAAGCGGGCAGAGGCTTCGCCGTCGTAGCCCAGGAAGTAAAGAAACTCGCCCAACACAGCGTCCAGTCCACCGAATACATAAGCAAAACCGTTGAGGAAATTAACCGGTACATACAAAACACCAACTCCTCCATGGACAGGACCATCGAAAGGGTAAAGGAAGGAACGGTAATAGCAGGAGATACAAGAGACACATTCATGACCATAATAGATGCCATACAGCACAACAACGAAATATCCGAAGAGATCTCCACCGCCATCTCCCAGCAGACCAAGAGCTTGGAGAATGTTGTACTTTCCATAGACGAAATGAGCCGAACCTTTGATAAGTTGCTGTCACTGGTTGAAACCGCTTCCTCCGGCACCCAGTATACAAAAACATCGCTACAGTCCCTTCACAACGTTTCAAAGGACCTGCAGTCGGTAACCGGCAGGCTGCTCCAAGTGCTGGATACAAAAGGCTACTCCGCCCAGACCCTGCGCACCTGTATACCTACCAAAATAGCAACTTATGACCCGTACCTTTCCTGTGACTTTGTCACTGGGCTGGTGCTGGAGAACGTGCACTACGGCCTTCTGTCCATAGGAAACGACGGTGAGGTTTCGCCGGGCATAGCAAAAAGTTGGAGCCTTGAAGACGATAACCTTACCTGGGTATTCAACCTGCGCAGGGGCGCAAAATTCCACAGCGGCAGGGAAATAACCGCCCGGGACGTTAAAAAGAGCTTTGAAAGGCTGCTAAATCCGAGCCTTAACTCGCCCAGCAGCTGGTGCCTCTCATACGTTGAGGGTGCCGAAGAATACATGAAGGGCAGTGCCCGGGAAGTGATCGGTATAAGGATACTGGACGACTACAGCATTTCCATCAGGCTTAAATTCCCCTACAGCGGATTTTTGCTGAACCTGGGGCAGTACATATGCTGCATCCTGGACAGCCAGGAGCTGGAGAAGGGAAACATTGTGGGCTGCGGGCCTTACAGGCTAACGGAGACAAGCGATTCCCAGTGCATCCTTACGGCCCACAGGGAGCATTTCAACGGCGAGCCCTACGTCGACCGCTTCCATATAGATATTGCGCCAAGGGATACGGCGGCTAAGTTCCTAAGCGGCGGATACGACTATATTATTGTAGACAACAAAGAGCTTATGAGCAGAGTAAAGGGCAAGGAAGGCATCTCTTTTAAGTCCCGAAACATTTCGGGTACATACTATGTGGGCTTCAACCTGAATTCCTCAAACAGTATGGTGAGAAAGCCGGAGGTAAGGAAAGCCCTTAATATGGCGGTAAACAAAAAGAGGATTATCCAGGACATATTCGGAGGCATGGCGGTGGGATCGGTTTGTCCGTTACCCCCAAGCATACTGGATAACAGCGACATAAAGGGGTACTCTTACAACCCCGCCCTGGCCGCCCAAATGCTAAGAAAACACCCCATTAACCGAAAGCTGAAAATTCACCTGCGCAAGGACGAAGATTCCGCATTAGTAAAAATGTTTAACCGTATTGGGGACTACATAATAGAGGACCTTGAAAAGGTAGGGATCGAATGCGATGTGGATCGGTATACCCATGCCGAGACGCTACGGCTTGAGGTGCTAAAAAAGTGCGACCTGTACATAAGCCGCTGGATGGCTGATACTGGCGACCCGGATAATTTCCTGCAACCGCTGTTCCACCCCGAAAACGTGTCCAATGGGACCCGGTACAACAACCCGGCGGTCAATGAAAAAATGGCCCTGGCCCAGGGCATGGTGCACCCGGGCAAACGGGCGCAGCTTTACCATGAGATACAGCAGCTGATAGTTGACGACGCTCCGTGGATATTCCTTATACACCCGCAGTGGGCAGTTGCCGCAAGGAAGGGGCTTCTAGGACTTAACATGAGCTGCCTGGGCCTAATAAAGCTAGAAGATATACTGATTGACAAACAAACTAATCAGTGATGCGTTAAGCGAAATTTTTATTTGCGAAAACTGCCAGTGGTCACTGCCGTTGGCAGTTTTTTGTGTTTGCAGGAAAATATAAGCTAAATTTAATGAATATTTACGCGGATACATAGCATACTAAAAATGCACAAAACTCAAAAAGGAGTGTGAAACATGGCAGAAAGAGAAAGAAAGGATGAAGGCCGTCAAGCCGAGGGTAATATTAATATTGGCAGTATTGTTATAAGGCTGATTGTTGCAGCCGTGGTTCTTGGCATAACCGCCTTCCTAACTCCCGGCTTTAGAATTGACGGAATTTGGGCTCTTCTTTTGGGGGCCGTGGTACTGGCAGTGCTGGATTATCTCGTAGCTAAACTTATAGGCGTGGAGGCTTCGCCCTTCGGAAAAGGAATAGTTGGTTTTATTACCGCCGCGGTTATTATTTACGCTACACAATACTTCGTAACAGGTTTTAACGTCACCATCTGGGGAGCCATTATAGGAGCTCTGATATTTGGCATTGTGGATGCGATAATACCCGGCCAAGCCATGTAATAAAAGTCCCCTTTAACCGGGGACTTCCTTACATGGGAGATACCTATTAAGTTTTTTATTTCTTCAAAAATGTTGTATAATATAGATGGCGTGTGTTAGTATAGCTGTCTTAGAAAATAAGAAGCTATTACACATGGGAAAGGAGATATTGCGGGGCTTATGGTCTATAAAACGATGAAAACCCAGTTTGATGCCATAAGAGACAGCATCGATGAAGTGCTGGAAAATGACCCGGATAGTCTTGACTCGAAAGAGCTCCTGGAATTGACCCTGCTTTTGGACAATTTACTTATAGAGTACATAAAGGAATCGGGATAGAAACATCTATCCCGATTTTGCGTTACCTGACCGTCGGTGCCGGCCTTCTAAACATTTCGTCTATTTGCCGGATTATTCCACTTATAGGTTTACCGTCTTCAATATCCCTTGCGTAATTCCTAAGTCGTGTAACGGTATCCGAATCCGCCGAGACGTACACCCTGGTCAGCATCATGTCAGACTTCTTTGCCCTGTCTGTAACCCTTTGTTTCATTACGTCGGTCATCCTGCCCTGCATGTCCGCCTCCATATCTACACCCACGTAGGCGGTGCTACCGCTTATTATAACCGTTGCATCCTCTATGCCTTCCAGGTCCTCAATACGGTCTACCAATACTTCCGCTCTTTTTGCATCCTCCTGCGAATCGGCGTTTGGCACCCTGTTACCAGGTCCCTTAGGAGTATTGGGTAACGGCTCACTCCTCTGCTGCGGCGCCGGCTTGGTCTCCGGCATTGGCCTTTGTTGTGGCGCACAGCCGGCAGCCAGCGAGAGTACCAGCAGTGATACAATAAATATTAAAAACAACTGGCGTTTCATATAATCGATTCTCCCTTCAAAAGAAAAAATCTATTATTAGTCTTTGAAAGTCGGTGCTTTTTATTATGCCAATTATATGAACGCCTCCGTGTTATTCCTAATGAAATTTTTTAAAAAAATTAAAGGACTACCGGCCACCAAATAATACAATAAGCCGCATAATGCTTTCCGCCGTATCCGCCAGCAGCGTGTCGGCGTTTTCCATGGCCTGGGCTACCGTCATGGGACCGGGGCAAATACCCACCACCGCTGCAAAGCCATGGCTGTAAAGGGGCGTTATGTCACCCTTTACGGTGCCGGCCACCGCCACCACCGGTACCCGGTATTTCCCGGCAATAAGTGCCACCCCCATAGGTGCCTTCCCGTAAAGCGTCTGACGGTCAATGCTGCCCTCGCCGGTAATAACTAAGTCTGCATCCTTAACCCTTTCCTCAAAGCCCACCGCCTCTAGTATTATGTCAACACCCGGTACCAGCCGGGCATTAAGAAAGGCCATAAGTCCCGCACCCAAGCCACCGGCCGCCCCTGCCCCCGGGGAAACTGCCACGTCCCTGCCGGTGATTTGCTTTATTATTTTGCCGTAGTTTTGCAAACCCTTTTCCAGTGCCTCCACCATATCCGGCGTCGCCCCTTTCTGGGGTCCGAATACCACCGCCGCACCCCGCTCGCCGCACAGCGGGTTATCCACGTCGCAGGCCACCAGGAATTCGCACTCCCTCACCCGGGGGTCAATCCCCGACATATCTATGCGGTATAGCCTGCCCAGCCCGCCGCCTCCCGGGCCTATAGGCTGTCCCCCTTTATCTAAAAATTTTATGCCAAGGGCACTAAGAAGCCCTACACCGCCGTCAACGGTGGCACTCCCGCCCAGGCCTATTATGAATTTCCGGCAGCCCCTGTCCAGGGCCATTGATATTAGCTGCCCCATCCCGTAGGTGGTTGTAATCATCGGGTTTCGCTTATGAAGGGGCACCAGCGTAAGGCCGGAAACGCAAGCCGTCTCGATAACCGCTGTTTGTCCGTCCCCCAGTATTCCAAAACAGCCCTCCACCTCTTCCGATAGGGGGCCCTGTACCTTAGCCTTAAATTTGCACCCGCCGGTGGCGGACACCATGGCCTCCACCGTGCCTTCACCGCCGTCGGCTATTGGTATTTTGTCAATGGTACAACCTTGTATTACCCGCCGGATTCCTCTCTCTATCGAAAGGGCTGCCTGCTCCGCCGCAAGGCTCCCCTTAAAGGAGTCCGGTGCAATAACAATCTTCATGCCTCCAACTCCCCTATCATTCATAAAGGTCGGTGCTCATATATTTGAACCCGGAATCGGGTATAAGCACCGCTATCCTTTTGCCCTTTTCCCTACCCTTCAATAGCTTTAGGGCGGCGGCCACATTGGCACCAGCGGAAAAACCGCCGAATACCGCTTCCTCCTTTGCCAGCCTCCTTGCCACTTCTATGGCTTCCTCGTCGCTCACTGTAATATAATCCTCCACCATGTCCTTATCAAGGAAAGGCAGCTCCATGCAATACCCTCCCCCTTGTATTTTATGCCTGGTATCCAAGAGATCACCCCCGGCGTAAAAGGCTGCCCTTTCCGGCTCCACAAGATAGCACCTTATTCCGGGATTGTGTTTTTTCAGAGCCCTTGAGCAGCCCATGAAACTTCCCGCCGTCCCGACAAAGTCAACAAATACATCCACGCTGCCCGCCGACTGCTGCCATATTTCCTCCCCGGTATGGAGCTCATGGGCGTGTACGTTACTTTGGTTGTTGAACTGGTCCCCCCGGAAAGCACCCAGTTCCTTCGTAAGCCGCTGGGCCTCCAACTCAACAAGGGCAAGGTCTTCGCCGGTTACCTGCCCCGGCACCGAGCCCTTCGCCTGGTCCACCAGCACTACCTCCCCGCCGAGGGCCCTAATCATCCTGGCCCTTTCCACCGAGTTGCCCTTTGACATGACGGCGATAAACCTGTAACCCTTAAGGGCACACGCCACTGCAAGGCCGGTCCCGGTATTACCACTTGTTAGCTCAACCACCGCCTGGCCTTTCTTAAGATGCCCCTGTCTTTCAGCATCCTCCACTATCTGCAGCCCAATCCTATCTTTTTTGCTAAAACCCGGGCTGTAGTACTCAATTTTCGCATAAATCTCCCCATCCAAACCCTTGGTCAGTCTTGACAAATTCACCAAGGGAGTATTGCCTATTGTTTCCAGCATACTGGCTGACAGCCTGTCTGTCATATTATTACCTCCTGTACAAGATTATCTGGTTATTTATTACTATAACCTATATTATATGCCCTGCGCAACCGGATGTTGACAGTTCTAAAAAAGTTTACGATCTGTCCCTGCGATTGACTTTTCCCCTGCCCCGTTATATATTTTAAATAATCTTAAAGCCACCCTGGGGGTAATGCCATGAGAGCGGTAAAGGTAGTGTTGACTATCTTCTTCATGACAGCCATTGTCACCGGATACATAATATACGATTCCGGCATGTCGGTTTCCATATCTGTTAAACCCCCCTCTGGGGATAACACCGGGGAACAGAGCAGACTGACCGGCGCCACGGACCGGGTGGGTGCTAATGGCACAATAAATCCGGCTGGCCCCCAAGGCGCATTAACCCCTGAGGGCGCGGGGGAAGCGGAATATGCAGACATCCCAGTGGAGCAGAGGATATATGACCTGTTCAAGTCCATTGATGGAGATGATGAAGAGGGTTTCAATGAATTACTGAACCTTCTGCCCGGTATAGACTGGGCGTTATACGAAAAAAAACACGGCGATGCCGAAGACGGCACCTCCGGTACAATGGAACTGCTGGAATGGCTTACCGATAACCCCTTCACCACCCGGGGAGAAAATATGTATAAAATATTCCAGGCCACAAAGGGCCTTGATGGAGCCTTTGCGGACCAGTACAGCATGCTGGTAGGAAGTTTCTTTAGAAGCGACGGCAAGAGGTTTGTAAGGCTGCTGGCCCGGTTGGATGAGAAAAGCATCGACGAGGTGTGCCGCATGACCGCGTACAACAATTATTTCCACGTTGAGCCGGAGGAAGCGGTAGAATCCACCACGGCGCTGTTTGAAAGCAAAGAACTGTCAGCCAGCGAAAGGTACGTGGTGGATGCCGTGGTTAAGGCCATAGGGGCCTATATCACCGAGGAATCCACCTGAAAAGAGTAAAGGGTTCCCGTCGGGAATCAAGCATCCCCTTCCATTATCCTAAACACGGTCTTTAGCGTGCTCCTTAGCCAAATTGCCATCCACGTCACCGCAATAAGCTCGGCTATCGGAAAAGCGTACCAGATAAGGTCCAGCCCCCCTATCCTGCCAAACAAAAAAGCCAGCGGCAGCAGTATTATTATCTGCCTTGAAAAGGACAGTATGAGGCTGGGCATCCCTTTGCCCAGGGCCTGGAATGTTGTGCTCCCAACTATTGCCGGTCCAATAATAGGAAAGGCAAGGCTTATGGTCTTAAGGGCCCTGACGCCAATGTCAAGGAGCTCCGGGCTGTCGCCAAACAGCCTGACAAGATGCTCGGGGAATATCTGGAATATCACAAACCCCAGTATTGTAAAGGCAAAACCCACCATAAAACCCGTCTTAATGGCCTTTTTCACCCTGCCGGCGTTGTTGTAGCCGAAGTTGTACCCCACTATGGGCAAATAGCCCTGGTTTAGCCCGAATACCGGCATGAACACAAAGGATTGGAGCCGGAAGTATATGCCCATTGCCGCGATGGCAGTGGAGCTGTACCCGTCCAGTATTGTATTGACTCCTCCCACCATCACCGAAGCCAGAACCTGCATTACCACCGCCGGAAGGCCCACCTGGTATATTCCCTTAATAATTAAAGGGTCAAATTTAAAGCCCCTGAAGGTCACCTTCACCTGGTTGTTTCCCCTAAATAGCATAATCAATATGAAGCTACCGCTTATTACCCTGGACAAAACGGTGGCCACCGCAGCACCCTCTATGCCCATCTTCGGGAAAAAGCCGTAACCGAATATAAACAGCGGGTCCAATATTATGTTCATTACAGAACCAATCAGCATGGTTACCATCGGTACAAAGGTGTTGCCCTCGCCCCTTAGGATGCTGTTGGCTATCATTGGAATATACATGGCGGTGGCACCCATAAGAATAATGCCTATATACCTTGCACCGTAGTCAATAAGCAGCAGGTCATCGGTGAACATGCCAATAAGGTGATCGGGAAGGAATATGCCAATAAGGGCCGCTATCGCGCCGTAAACTATGGCAAGCAGCAGCACATGGTTTGCCGCTTTTTCCGCCCCCTTTTGGTCCCCCCGGCCCAGGGACCTTGAAATAAGCGAACTGGCCCCAACGCCGGTACCCACCGCCACGGCTATTTGAGCCATTTGAATGGGAAAGGCCAGCGACAGGGCCGCCAGTGCCTCTTCGCTTAGCCTCGCTACGAATATGCTGTCCACGACATTATACATCGATTGGATGAACATCGATAGTATCGATGGTATCGCCAGTTTAAAAAGCAGTGGTATTATGGGCTGTGTACCCAGCCTGTTGTCCCTTGTTCCGTTTTCCAAAGGTATACTCCTCCGTCCCCTATTCCGTTATGCGTACACATAGTAATTATATATCCAATACCACCCTTTAGTAAAGAAGACATGAAGATGGTTCTCATGTCTTTATGGCTCTCATGGAATTAAGCACCGCAATAAGGGCAACGCCCACATCGGCGAATACCGCCTCCCACATTGAGGCCAGTCCCAAAGCCCCAAGCAGCAGTACTGCCGCCTTAACTCCCAACGCAAATACGATGTTTTGCCATACAATAGCCTTTGTACGCCGGGCTATGGAAATGGCCTTAACCAGCTTACCGGGCTGGTCAGTCATAATCACCACATCTGCTGCCTGTATGGCGGCGTCGGAACCCAGTCCGCCCATTGCAACCCCGATGTCTGCCCTTGCCAGGGCGGGAGCATCGTTTATGCCATCCCCCACAAAGACCACCTTTCCGTTGGTCGCCCTTTCATCCTGGGCTACCTCCACCATGGATACCTTCTGGTGGGGCAATAACTCTGAATGCACCTCGTCAATGCCCAGCCCTTCGGCCGTCTCCGCCGCTACCCTGCGAGTGTCACCGGTAAGCATAACGGTCTTTCGAACGCCCAGGTCCTTAAGCCCTTTAATTGCACTGGCCGCATCTTCCTTTATTACATCGGCCACCACAAGGCTCCCGATAAACCTTCCATCCCGTGCCACGTAAACAACCGTCCCGGCTGCCGGTAGCCGCTGGAAGGCTATGCCCTCCCTTTCCATAAGCCGCGGACTGCCCGCCAGTATCACCTGGCCGTCCACTACAGCCTTAACCCCAAGGCCTGGGGTTTCTTCAAAGCTTTCCACCCCTGGGTCGCTCAAACTTTCGCCGCGAGCCTCATGATAGGCCTCACGAACCGACAGTGCAACAGGATGGTTGGAGCCATACTCCACCCTGGCGGCGTACTCCAGCAGTGCCCCGTCACTTACGCCTTCTGCAGAGTTTATAGCTGTCACCTTAAAGACACCCTTGGTAAGGGTCCCGGTCTTGTCAAAAACAACAGTATCCACGTTGGTAAGGGCCTCCAGAAGGTTGCCGCCCTTTACAAGTATCCCGCTTCGCGAGGCACCCCCAATCCCCCCGAAGAATCCAAGGGGAATGGACACCACCAGCGCGCAAGGGCAGGACACCACCAGGAACACCAGCGCCCGGTACATCCATTCAGAAAACGCCTCCCCCGGTATTACAAGCGTCGGTATAAAGGTCAGGGCTGCGGCAACCAGCACCACCGCGGGAGTATAGTACCTGGAGAACTTGGTGATAAACTTTTCAGTAGGCGCCTTCCTTGCTCCGGCATCCTCCACTAGCTCCAGTATCCTTGCCACCGCTGAAGCTTCGAACTCACGTACAGCCTTTATAGTAAGCATTCCGTTTCTATTTATAAAGCCGGCCAGTACCTCTGACCCCGGTTCCACGTCCCTTGGCATGGCCTCGCCGGTGAGGGCAGAAGTGTCAACGGCGGATGTACCTTCTATAACCTCTCCGTCAAGGGGCACCCTTTCGCCCGGCTTTACCACTATTATATCCCCCACCTTAACCTCGCCGGGATATTTCTTGACTACACCGTTTTCCGTTTTAACATTGGCATATTCCGGCCTAATATCCATAAGGTCAGCGATGGACTTCCTGGACCGGCCCACCGCCACGTCCTGCATAAATTCGCCCGCCCTAAAAAACAGCATAACCGCCACCGCCTCGGGATATTCGCCAATGGCTAGTGCGCCAAGGGTTGATATTCCCATCAGGAAATTTTCGTCAAACACCTTCCCCTTGAGAATATTTTTCCCGGCGGCAGCGAGTATCCTGCCCCCTAGTATCATATACCCAGCGGCATAAAGGGCCGCTTTAAATATAGGCGGCAATCTCAGAAGAAGGGCAGCCGCAAACAGCAGCCCCCCCGCGGCCAACACCGCAATCTCCTTTTTATCCGAGCCTGCCACCACATCTGCCATTCCTTTGCGCTCACCTTGCTCCGTTTTAATATTCTTCACCGCAACGCCGGGCTCTATCCTCCTTACCAAATTCACCACGTCCAGCACAATCTGCTCATGCCCGGCGGCATTCGCCGCCTCTATAGCCAGTATGTTGGTAACGGGATTTAAGGATGCCCTGTCTATATTTTTTAACCTGTTGGCTGCTGCCTCAATTTTTGCTGCGCACCCGGCGCAGTGCAGTCCCTCTAATAATAGCTCAATTTTATTTGTATGCCTCACTTTTATCCCCCCGGTTGTCTTTATCTGTGACTTATATGGGCAAAGCCCTGGGCAAATATATTGCTAACGTGCTCGTCATCCAAAGAGTAGTAAACAACCTTACCGTCCCTCCTGTATTTTACAAGACCTGCCTGCTTGAGGATGCGCAGTTGATGGGAAATAGCCGACTGGGTCATTCCAAGGAGTGCTGCGATATCGCAGACGCACATCACCTCTTCCTGCAGCGCACACAGTATCTTTATCCTGGTGCTGTCGCCGAACACCTTAAAGAGTTCAGCCAGGTCATAAAGCTTCTCCTCCGGCGGCATTGCCACAAGGACCCTGTCCACAACTTCCCTGTGTATAATATTAGTGTCACAGGTCGTGCTCTTTGACTTCATAAAATTTCCTCCCTTGAACATATGAGCATATATTCATTATTAAGTTAATAATACACCCATCGGGTAAAATACACAAGCGATTGTCATCCTGAGCGAAGCGAAGGATCTATTGTCTGTTTCCAAAAGATTCTTCACTACGTTCAGAACGGCAAAGCCGGATTCTTAGGGCTCCACTTCTTTGGAATGACATATAAAGGAACGTAATATTATTAGTACGTTGTATATAGAGCCGTCCATGTGGCTTTACCAGAATTAAACTGCATAAAGACCACTTCAAAATATGATACTAAAAGGAGAACCTAAAAGGAGGAATGCTCTTATGAACGGAAGGGTTGAAAGGAAAAACGAACACCTTCCTGGAGTAAAATGTGTTGTGGATACCTGTCAGTACCATGCACAGGGTGATTACTGCAACGCGGCAAAAATAGAAATCCAGCCGAGGAATGCAAGGGATACCGAAGAGACCGACTGCGCAACCTTCATTCACAAAAATGGAATGACTTAAGGTTACATGGAAAAGAAGCAAAATGGGCCGGATAGTCCGGCCCTGTTAGCTTTATTTTTTGTTTGCAAGGGTCCTTGTTATTTTTTCGGAGCATTCCTTGAGAAATGCTACACATTCAGCTATATCAATTTCTTCAAATCTATAGCTTGCGCCGGAAATTCCCATGGCACCTAAGAGCCCTCCGTCGGGATCAAATACGGGCACCGAAACCCCAGCTGTTCCCCTTATGCGTCCGCCGTCAATAAAGGCGTATCCATCTTCTTTGATTTTCCTTAGCTTTTCAAAGTTTAGCTCCGGGTCAAGTCCACCTAAATACTCTTGGTCCCTTCTGGGCAAGTTAGCCACAAGAATCTGCCCGCTGCTACCGCGGGTCAGCGTCAGTTCATCGTTCACTTTGGTAGAAGAGCGAAGTACATGGCTGCTCTCCACTCTGGCTATGCAGATGCGCAGATTTCTCTTTATGTTTTTTATGCCATATAGAACCGCCGTCTCTCCAATCTGCTCCATAATCCTGTGCAGATAGGGTATTGCTATTTCTTTGAAAGCAAAATGCTCTACATAGTTTGAATTAAGAATACGAATGGCAGGCCCTAGGGAATACTTCTGATTGCCGGGGTTTTTATGTAGAAAGCTATTAGCCTCTAGCGTGGCAATAAGCCGAAATGTTGTGCTGTACGTCAGTCCAAGTTCCCTGCTCATTTCAGTAATACTCATCTCAGGCTTTTCCTTGCTAAATGCCCTGAGAATGCGTAGCGCTTTTTCAACGGACCCGATAGTGTATTCTTCCTTCAAAGTAATTTATCCCCCTTTGGTATTTGTACCAACCCTGTTGGTCAAGGGCATGAAACACCTGAGGTTCAGCTGCCCAGTGCATGTTTATTTTAACGGACAGCCACCTTCTTGTCAATATCAACATAAAATGTAAGTATGCTACAGAAAATTGTTCCCGGCGCGGAGCCTTACCCCGACCGGGAATTATGGAGCAAATTACGGAGTATTGTGTAAAAATTAGTTTTTCATAATGCCACCGAACAGTTCCTCATCGGTGGGCTGTTTATTATTGCAACACCCGGGAGGTTTTGTGCATTAATAAATTCTCTCCCGGGTGTACTTTAATTGGGGTTTTTATTGACGGCTGTTGTAATTATTGGTATTACCCCCTACCTACCAGCACTGCTTTCTTCTTTAAGTGCATCCTTGGAGCCGTATTTATTCTTTATCTGTTCTTCGGTCAGGAACCGCTCCTCAAGGGCGTGAATCTCGGGAAGCCCTATTATCTTATTAAACTCCGAGAAGGGAATAATCAGATCGCCAAGGTTCTGGTTGTGACCATCCTCCATCATTTTTTCCAGTGCTTTTTTCAGGCCCATCGCCGCTGCGTAGGTCGGCATAACTGGAACGCTACATCGCGAATAGCCCATTTCCTCAAGTTCCTTGAAGGTGACAAGGGGTGTTCTGCCGCCGTCCAACATGTTGGCACTTATCTTTATTCCAAGCGGAACAAGCTCGGAAGCGTAGTATTTAAGTTCGTCCTCGGACTGGGGTGCCTCGAGGAATATTAGGTCTGCCCCGGCTTCCCAGTAGGCCTTAGCCCTCTTAACAACTTCCTCAGGACCGTATTTCTGCCTTGCATCGGTACGGGCGTTAATAATGAAGTCCTTGTCCTCTCTTGCCCATGCTGCGGCTTTTATTTTCTGAACCATTTCCTCCATCGGAATAACTTCTTTACCGGACATGTGTCCACATCTCTTTGGCCAAACCTGGTCCTCAAGGTTAACCCCTGCGCAGCCGCAGTCTTCGAATTCCTGAACGGTACGCACAACGTTTACCACGTTGCCGTAACCGGTATCACCATCCGCCATAACGGGAATATCGACACTTTTTACGATGTTACGGGTGTGGTTGACTACCTCTGTAAATGTCATTATACCCTGGTCGGGCTTGCCCAGCAGGCATGCTGCAAAGCCATAGCCGGAACACTGGGTAGCTTTAAAGCCGGCTCTTTCAATCATCATTGCCGACAGGCAGTCATAGTTACCCGGCATTACTAGTATTTCTTTTGCGTACAGCAGTTCCTTTAGTTTGGTGGTTTTCCTCATTGTCATACTTCCTCCCTAATCTCTAATATTTTCCAGGGTTTATTTACAGCCTTATTCCGCAAGCGACTGTCTTATATATGGAAGCAAGCCTCCGCACTGCATGAGTGATTGAATGTGCTCGGAATAGGGTTTGAATGAATACACACCCTTTGCATTTGTTATCTGTCCTTTGTCAAAGTCTATGGATATTTGCTCCCCGGGCTGGGTTGTCTCCACCGCCTCGGGGCATATTACCACCGGAAAGCCCTCGTTAATCGCGTTTCGGTAGAATATGCGTGCGGCACTCACCACCACAAGGGCACCTATCCCCCTGGCTTTCAGGCATTTTACCGCCTGCTCACGGGACGAACCACAGCCCCAGTTTTTACCGGCGACTATTATGTCGCCTTTTACCGCGTTTTTGGTAAAATCCGTGTCTATGCCCTCCATTGCATGGGTACCCATCTCCTCGTCGCTCATCAAGACGTAAGTATGAACCCCCGGGAAAATGTAATCGGTGTTTATATCATCACCGTATTTCCATACTCTGCCCTGTATTCTCATGCCTGCCCACCTCCTGCTTTGTCAGACGCACTTTCAAAGTGCTCTCTCGGGTCGCGTATTTCACCATGCAGTGCGGACCAGGCTGCAGTCATAGGACTTGCTAGGTATATGAATCCTTCCTTGCTTCCCATCCTGCCCTTAAAGTTCCTGTTGGCAGTTGATATGCAGGTCTCGTGGTCTCCCAAAACACCGGAAGATAGCCCTATACATGCACCGCATCCTGGGGGAGTTATGGTGCACCCGGAGAGCAGCAGTGTTTCCAGAATGCCCTCCTTCAGAGCCTGGCGGTAAACCTCCACCGATGCAGGGGTTATCATAGTACGCACCTTCACCCGCCTGCCCTTTAAAACTTCCGCGGCAGCACGCAGGTCCTCCAACCGGCCGTTGGTGCAGGTACCTATAAGCGCCTGGTCGATTTTTATGCCGGTAGCCTCAGATATGGTAGCATAATTGTCTACAGTATGGGGTTTTGCCACCGCGGGGGCAATATCTTCAAGGCTGTATCTGTAGGATGCCAGGTACTCTGCGTCATCGTCCGCCCATACCATCTCCCATTTGTCCGACTTGGCTTTTCCCTCTAAGGCTGCACGTACTTTATCATCCGGCTTGCACACTGCGTTTTTGGCACCCATTTCCACACACATGTTGCATATGGTCATCCGGTCGGCAATGGACATGTTTTCTATACCGTCGCCGTAAAACTCTACCGAGCAGTAATCGGCACCATCGGCCCTCATATCGCCTATTATTCTAAGTATAAGGTCCTTTGCACCAACTCCCGGCTGGAAGTCCCCGGTAACCTCTATACTTATTGCATCGGGGACCTTAAGCCATAGTTCCCCTGTGGCCCAGACCCCAGCCATCTCGGTACGTCCAACTCCAACAGCGAAGGCACCCATGGCACCGGAGGTACAGGTATGGCTGTCCGAGCCTATTATTACAAGGCCTGGGGCTGAGAAGCCCTCCTGGCACATAATCTGGTGACACACCCCGCCGTATTTGTTCATATCGTAAAAGTTCTCTATACCCTGCTCCTTGGCAAACTTCCTTACCACCCTGTGGGCATTGGCGTATGCTATTGTGCTTGCCGGAACCGTATGGTCAAAGGTAAGCACTATTTTGTCAGGGTCAAACACATTGTCCACGCCTATCTTTTTGAATGTGGCACATATCGCCGACGCGTTCTCGTGGCTTATACAAAAGTCCGGTTTTGCAAAGACTATATCGCCCACCGTCACATCGTACCCCGCACAGCGGCTTAGTATCTTTTCAGCAAATGTTTTTCCCACGGATGCACACTTCCTTCTCTTTTGTTGTACAATCGTTTCGGTACCGCCGGCACTGGGGATTTAGTAACCGCCGGTTTCCCTGAAGTACTGAACCAGGCCGCCGGTCTGGAATATTTTCACCATTATTTCCGGCAACGGATTAACGGGAATGCTCTCCCCCGTTGTCTCGTTTATTACCTCACTGCTGCCCAATACATACCGCAGTGTGTCCCCATCGTTTATCCGATCAGTATCGCATTCAACTATCGGCAAGCCTACGTTAACAGCGTTCCTGAAAAAAATCCTGGCAAATGACTTTGCGAAAACACAAGAAACACCGGCTGCACGCAGTGCCACCGGGGCAGCCTCCCGGGAGGAGCCGCAACCGAAATAGCTGCCAGCAACGACTATGGAAGCGCCTTTTACTTTCTTTGTGAAATGGACGTCCAGGTCCTCCATTGCGTGGACCGCCAGCTCTTCGTTTGATAGCGTCTTTGTGTATTTGCCGGCGATTATCAAATCTGTATTGATATCGTTACCGTACTTTATAACTTTATCTTTAATCTCCATATTGTTTACTCCTTTACATAAGGTCTGGGATCCGTTATAACTCCGGTAAGGCATGATGCGGCCAGGGTCATTGGGCTGACCAGGTAAATATCCGCATTGGGGTTGCCCATGCGTCCCTTGAAGTTCCTGTTTGTGGTGGAAAGCACAGTCTCCCCGTCCGCCGGTACCCCGCCGTGGGTTCCCACGCAGGCGGCACAGCTTGGAGTAAACACAGCCGCCCCGGCATCCACCAGGTCCTTTAACACGCCTTCATCGGCAGCCCTAAGCAGGATATCCTTGGAAGCGGGCACTACCAGCAACCGTACTCCTCGGGCCAGTTTCCCGCCGCGCAGTATATCTGCCGCAGCCTTAAGGTCCTCAAACCGTCCGTTGGTGCAACTCCCAATAAATGCGTAATTGATAGGTTTACCCGCCACCTCGGATACCGGTGCCCAGTTGTCCACCGTGTGCGGCTTTGCAACGCAGGGCACCACTTCCGCAAGGTCTATCTCAACCGTTTCGCAGTATACCGCATCCTCATCGGCCTGTATGCCCAGCCCGCTAAAGCACGTAAACCCAGTCTTGCCGCCCATTTCCACAACCATATTGGCTATTGTCATTCGATCATCCAGGGTACACTTTTCAAAATAGTCGCCATAAAATTCGAAGGCCTTGTAGTTACCCCCTTCGGCACCAATTTTGCCAATGACGGTAAGTATTATATCCTTTGCCGTGCATCCTGCTGGCAGGTCATTCTTTAAATTTACCCTGATTGTTTCGGGTACTTTGAACCAGTTCTTGCCGCTTATCATTGTGGCGGCCATATCCGTTGCGCCAACACCGGTGGCAAAGGCACCCACCGCACCGTAGGTGCAGGTATGGGAATCGGCTCCTACAACTAGTTTTCCGGCACTGGCATAACCCTTTTCCACCGCCAGCTGATGGCAAACCCCTTCGCCCCCCTCGGCAAGTATGACACCCTGCGAGAGCACGAAGTCCCTCTCATATTTCTGCATATTGGCGATGTGTTGGTTGGGCGGCGGCGAGCAGTGGTCAAATACAAACATGATCTTGTTGGGGTCGCAGACTTTTTTGCCTTCCATTTCCTTGAAAGAACGTACCGTAAAAATCCCGGTGGAGTCCGGTACCACCATAAAATCCACGTCGCAGAAAACTATATCGCCCGCGCGGGCCTCTTTCCCGCTGTGTTCGGATAAAATCTTTTCAGCTATAGTCATTCCGGGCACAATCAGCCCTCCTTTTTTTGCATAGATTGTTTCCTGTTACTTGTAATCCAGGGCCCCGGCCTGTTTTACCCAAGCCGGGATTCTTTTGCTTATTTCTTGTAGCCGGCAAGATGCTCTTTGAAGGCCTTCAGTATAAACTGGGTATCGAAACACGCGGTCATTAACAATACCCCTTTTGCTTTTAGCTCTTCATACTTTTTGGGGCTGGTGGCGGTAATAAGTGGATACTTGCCGTATTCCAGGGCTTTCTTTATAATATAATCTTCGGCTTCCTCCACCCTGGGATGATTTGTCTGCCCCACAAGTCCAAAGTCCTGAGCAAGGTCCTGCCTACCGGTTGCCACCAGGTCTATGCCTTCCACAGACAAAATTTCGTCCATGTTGTCTATTCCTTCCTGGCTTTCTATCTGTACGCAAAGGCAAACGTTCTCCTCACTGAACTTAAGATAATCATCAAGGGACATGGCACCATACTTTCCACAGCGCGAAGAACGGTTAACTCCCCGCTTGCCCACGGGATAGTATTTACATGTGTCAACGGCCGCCTGGGCATCTTCTTTTGTACGGATGTCGGGTACCAGAATCCCGGTTGCGCCAAAGTCAAGGAGTTTTGTCATTTCCTCCAACGTGGAAACCCTTACCAGGGTGGGAACGTCGTAAGCATTGGCAACACGGATTGTGTCTGCCAGCTTGGACGGATTAACAAGGGCGTGCTCGCTGTCAATCCGCATGTAGTCAAATCCCGCGATTGCAGCTATCTCCGCAACCGCCACACCGGTGTCTCCAATATAAATCCCTAGTGCGGTCTCGCCTTTTTTGGCCTTTGTCAGTAAATTTGTAGTCATTTTTCTCCTCCCAATGCGTTAACATTATTTGAATATTTCAGGGTTAACAAGGCCCCTTGGAGCCTTTCCTTCAATTACGTCAATTGCGTTTTGGAACGCAATCTCAACAAGATGGCTCCTGCCCTCCCGTGTCATGCCCGCTGTATGGGGAGAAACTATTACGTTGTCAAGGGTAAGAAGCGGATTGTCCATTTTGACCGGCTCGTCCTCGAACACGTCCAGCCCGGCACCCATTATTTTGCCGTCTTTTAGTGCACGGTAAAGGGCCTCCTCGTCAACTATGCCGCCGCGGGCACAGTTTATCACTATTGTCGTGGGCTTCATCATGTCAAATTGAGCCTCGGATATAAGACCCTTTGTTTCCTCCATCAAGGGGGCATGAATGGAAATTATATCGCTCTCCTTTACAAGGTCCTCCAGCGAACAATACATGATTCCATTTTCCCTTGCATATGCCTCGTCCTTGTACTGGTCATAGGCTATTATCTTCATGTCGAAACCACAGGTCAGTTTAGCAACCCGCTTGCCTATGTTGCCAAGGCCTATGATACCCAATGTCTTGTTGTAGAGTGAGTGGCTGAATACCTTTTTCCACTCGCCGCCCCTTACCAGCTTGTCCGCTTCCTTGAGCTTCCTCGAAAGGGCCAGCATCATCGTAAAAGCGTACTCGGCAACGTCGGGTGCATTGGCTGCCACCGTTATGGTTACGCCAACGCCTTTTTCTGTAGCGGCGGGTACGTCAATCGAGTCATAGCCCACGCCCATCCTGGAGATAACCTTCAAGTTGGGAGCCGCCTCCAGGGCTTTTCTTGTCCATGCATCGGTGGAGCAGATATCGGCGACAAGCTCCGGAGCATATTCAAGGAGTTCGTCCTCTTTAAGTGCCCTTGCTCTGGAGTCTAGTACAACCTCGTATCCCAAGCCTTCCATACGCTTAACGCAAGCATCGAAAGACGTAATCATTTCCTTTGGGAAGGGTAGCGTGACCAGTATTTTGTTTGGTTTTGTCATAATGCTTCGTTCTCCTATCCAATTGTTTTGTTTAGCTAAACCGGTTTAACCTCAGCCGGGTGTTTGCGCTCGTAATTGCGCTGCATAAGATATATGCCTCCTACACAAGCCAGGCCTACTATATCTGTTACAAAGCCGCTGTCTATCAATAATATTGCGCCTACTATACAAATAAGCCGTTCAATCACATTAAGCTTCCTGCGGCAATACCCCTCCATGCACCAGCCTAGACCTGCAATACCTATAACCGATGTTATAGCTACTCTTATCAGTATTAAGAAATTGAGCCCCTCTGGCATCAGCAATTCGCTGCTGTACACAAACATGAAAGGTACAATCCATCCTGCTATTGCCAGTCTCACTGCCGCAAACCCAACCTTGTTGGGGCCTGCCCCTGAAAGCCCGGCTGCCGTATAGGCTGCACTTGCAACCGGCGGCGTGATGGCTGAAAGAATTCCATAATAGAAAACGAACAGGTGGGCTGCCAGGGCCGGCACCCCAAGCTGAATTATACTTGGCGCCGCCACTGTGCTTGTAATAATGTAGCAGGCCGTGGTGGGCATTCCCATGCCCAGCATTGTAGCAGTAAGCATTGTCATTATTAGCGTTACAAAAAGTATTCCACCACTCATTTTCAAAACCGCAGCACTGGCCGCAAGTATTGCTCCGGTCAGTGAGATTATTCCGACCAGAATGCCGATTACGGCGCAGGCCGTCGCTACCGGCAGCGCGCTCAGTGCACCCGCTTGCATGGCATTTATTAGTTCAATCGGCTTAATCCACGTATCACGTTTCAAAAAGCTGGACACTATTGACAGGACTATACCCATAACCGCAGCGGTAATTGCGTTATAGCCGCTAACCAGCATATAGATTATTCCTACAAGGGGAATAAGCAAATGACCACGCTTAATAAGGAGTTCTTTTAAATTGGGTAGTTCATCCTTGCTCAAACCCTGAATATTTTCTTTGCGTGCCCGCAGGTCAACCATATGCCAGATGCTGTAGTAATAAAGCACTGCAGGTAGAAATGCAGCACGGATTACTGTAAGAAACGGAATGCCAAGCGAATCCGCGATAAGGAAAGCTGCCGCACCCATAACCGGCGGCATAATCTGTCCTCCAGTGGATGCCGCTGCTTCTACCGCGCTGGCGAAGTAATCCCTGTAGCCCATCTTCCTCATAAGCGGAATTGTAAACGAGCCTGTTGTAACAACGTTGGCAGAAGCGGAGCCACTGACGCTTCCCATAAGACCGCTGGCCAGGACAGACACCTTTGCAGGGCCTCCACGTCGGGAGCCAGCAATTGATAGCGCCATATCGTTAAATACTCCCGCCATACCGGTTACACTTAGGAAAGCACCGAATAATATAAACAGGTAAATAAAGGAGGCGGAAACGCTTAAAATCTGCCCAAATACACCCTCGGTTGTTAGAGTCAGGTGCTGAACAATCCTGTTCCATTTAAATCCTGCGTGATGCAACGGACCCGGCACAAGATATCCCAAAAAACCGTATCCAATCATGAATAATGCCATGCATGGAAGAATGAGACCTACCACTCGACGGGCAAGCTCAAGGACCAATAGTACTATTATGACACCACAAATCAAATCGGTTGTGTTTCCCCTGCCACCTGCCCTTGCCAGTGCCGGAAAGCGAATAAGCAAATTTGCAAACACGGCAATGGTTAGTGCCACAAGCCCCCAGTCAACTACGCTTGGCCTATGGGTAGGGGATTTTGGAGTAGCGGGATACAGAATAAAAACAAGCACCATAACAAATAGAAGATGTATTGCCCTGTGCTGCAAAGGGTTTATTACAAAAATCGAGGTATACAGATGATAGGCCGACATACAAACGGTTAGTATTGTAATTATAGTTTTTAGCTGGCCTTCGAACTTTCTGCGCTTTGTCTTTTTCTTCTTTTTAGATGCAATGCTCTCTAACTCATCGTCGTCTAGCTGTGCCGCCTGCTCGGCCGTTATACCCTGCAAATCGGTTATATCCTCTATTTCCTTGGATGTATCCTCTATAGGCGTATCACGATGCTGCAGTTTTTTCTCTTTCATCTTACTTGCTCCTCTCGTCGGCTGATAGATATTAATTCATATCTATTTCTCGATACATAGGACCGCGCACCTATTGACTTTTGGCCGCGGCCCTATTAAAAAGCTGGTCAGAATGCTATTCTAAGGCACCGATTTCCTTTAGATATCTCTCGGCACCAGGATGCAAAGGAACGCACATGCCCACCATTGCATTCTCAGGTATTGTGTCAGCTAGAGAAGCATTCTGTGCCACAAGGTAATCGTTGTTTTCGAAAAGCCCCTTTGTGACAGTATAAATTGTCTCCTCGTCTATGTTTTCCCGTGTAAGAAGTAGCATTGATCCGGAAATTGCCAGTACGTCATCGGGTACATCGGGGTAACTTCCACCGGGTATAACTGAAGGACCAAACTCATCTCTTTTGCTTGTGATTCTGTCTATTTCCTCCTGGGGCAATGACAGCAGTGTGCAGGTGCCGTTGCTAAGCGTATCGTATACGTTTGCATTGCCTATTGATGTTGCGTAAATAACCGCGTCCACCTGACCCAGTTTCACCATCTCAAGGGCTTCGCCCATGGTGCTGTATATGTGCTCGTATTCGTCCTCGGCAATGCCGAATTCACCCAGTACGATATTTGCGTTAACCTCAACGCCGCCACCCATGGTTGCAACGCCGACCTTCTTGCCTCTGAGGTCGCTCGGCTTCTCTATACCGGACTTGGTGTTAACAATAATATGGAACGCATTTACAACAACAACTCCAACGCCTCTCAATGATTCAATCTTCTGGCCATCAAAGCTACCAGTCCCGGTAACGGCCTGTTTGGCTGTTGCCGACTGTATAAAACCTAGTTCGATTTCGTCTTCATCAAGCAGATAGCAGTTGTCGCCGGACCCGCCGGTCGCCTGGGCCGCAGAATTAATACCTTCGACCTTCTCGGTTATCATCTGGGCAATGGCACTACCCTGTACATAGGAGTTACCTGTCATGCTGGCCGTACCGATACGAATCATGCTAAGCTGCGGACCCTTTGGAGCCTCGCCTTCATCATTCGAAGACCCCTCCGGTGCCGGGGTTGAACCGCATCCTGCTACCGCAAAAATCAGCATTACTCCTACTAAAATGAGGGAAAGTGTTCTTTTCAAGATCAATGACCTCCTTAGTGTAGTTTTTATGTTATTCACTATGTGAATACATAACTCCTTATTTCGAATTTATTATACCGTTCATTTGTCCGCCTGTCAAGTTATTGACATTATTTTCAAACGTTGGAGATCCCGTTGTAAAATTTTACACAGGTGGAGGCCTTTCCCGAATTACCACTTGATTTTCTGCATCAAAAAGAGCAAGCCCGACATCAGAATTTCTTCGCTCGCTCTTTTAATTAGGATATATCCAAAAAGTCTAGGGGTATTGTCTACTTATGATCAAATACCATTTCAATCCTGTCGTTTTTCATTTTATAGACAAAATTACCCTCAAATTTTTTATCTTTTCCGGGATAGTCCTCCCGGTAATGGGCTCCTCTACTCTCACGCCTTGCCAGGGCACCCTCTGTCACCATCTCGGACACTCGTATAAGGTTTCTTGTCTCCTCATACCTCATTCTATCCGTCATGTCCCCTATACGGCAATCCTCAATTTTTTCCTTAAGGTCTTTAATCGCTTCCCGGGCATTCTTTAAGCCATTCGCGTTCCTTACTACCGCCGCATTGTCCCACATTATTTTTCTCAGTCTTTTCTTAATACCGGCTACGTCGCAGCCGCCGTCCCTTTGTATAGTTTCATACAGTTTTTCATCACAACCCAGCTCTGCTTCACAGTTACAGGTATACTCCGGACTGACCCCCTTCCGGACCTCCTGGGCTGCTCTTCTGCCCGCCAGCAAACCGAAAACAACCGTTTCGGTGAGAGAATTACCAGATAACCTGTTTGCACCGTGTACCCCCCATACAGCCTCTCCACAGGCCAGCAGCCCGGGTACTCCCGTTTCACAGCCGTTTGCAACCTTTATTCCGCCCAGGTAAAAGTGGGCCGCCGGGGACACCGGTATCCGATCCCTTAATATATCAATATTGCCTTTTGAAAGCAGTTTTTTTAACTCTGCAAACTTTCCATCAATTACGTTTTCTGGAATCCCTGAACAGTCGACGTAAACATAATCAGGACCTCCCCGTCCTGCCCTAATTTCAGAATAAACTGCCAGGGCCATCGAGTCTCTGGTGGCCATATTACCCATAGTGCTGTAGTGTTCCATAAATCTTTCATTTTGCACGTTACTCAGAATGGCACCTTCTCCGAACAGAGGGTTTGAAATGCATATCTTTATCGGTTTAAACATCATGGTCGGATAATACTGCACGAATTCCATATCCCTTAATTCCGCCCCCGCATCAAGGGCAAGCGCGTAGGAATCCCCGGTTATATCCCCGGTATTGTCAGTTTTGGAATAAATATTGGCACCTCCTCCGGCAGCAATTATTACTACCTTTGCGAGGAAGCGAATTATCGCGCTGTCTTTTTTGCTTATCGCCAGGGCACCATATACTCGGCCGTCACTTTTTAATAGTTTGTAAACCATTGTGTTGTTTATTATATTTACATTCTTCTCCACTGCGCTTTTAAATAGGGGGAGGGAAATGGACAGCCCCCGCACATTGTATGGAACCTTTGAGATATCTACCGGAAAGGACCGGAAAACCGAGTGACCCGGCGGCCTTTTGGTCATATACCTGTCCCCCGTCCTCCTAAAAACCACGCCGTAACCTGAAAGTTTTTCCAGGACTTCTCCGGAATGAATCGCAAAATATTCCGCCATACCTTCGTCGTTGATGCCCTGGGAGGACTTCATAACGTCCCGGAATAAAAGCTCCGGGCTGTCACCGTCGTTATCATAACGCGCCAGTGCCATGGCGGAGCCGGTAACCACCGTATTACCGCTTTTTCCCGCAAGGCTCTTGCATACAATGGTCACGGTGTTTTTCTCGTTTTTTGCCTCCAGGGCGGCTGCCAAACCGGCCAGACCTCCGCCTATTACAAGAATATCTGTTTTTATTGTTTTCATGCCGCACCTCCCGATTGTCCAATATAATAAGGATAACAGTTCCGTATAGTGGTTGCAAACGTAAATTCTCACAAAAATCCGATGTGCGGGCTGAACCGCAGCATCGGTGTCCAATTATAGGTACATATACTTTAATTACAAATCCCATTCAAGACCCAGTTTTTCAATGGTCCCTTTAAGGGGAACACCGTTTTCGTCCCATCCCCTGGCCGGATAGTATTCCTCCAGCATTGATTCTAGCGGCGGCAGGTTATCCTTTGCGCCCCCTTCGGTCCTTGGCTGTTTCAAAATTCTTTCGGGAATGGTATCATCGCTGCGCCTTATGCCGCATTTTACGTTATACATTCGCTTGAGACTAAAAATCCTTTCCCCGGCGGCCATTAGCTCCTCAAGGCTTATATCCCACCCCGTCACGCATTTTAGCCACTCGCGGATATGGGTTGTGTGCAGCCCGGCATACAGCGTGAACTTGCACACCTTAAGGGAATCGAGGATACACATCAGGTCCTGGCAGGTTTTCATAAATTCTCCCTGGTCATCCTTCCTGAACCGGTCCTTTGGCTCGGGGATGCCCAGCTCCGGCATAACCACCGACTTTTCGAACATATGGCTTGCGCCCTGCAGGTGGCAGGCACCACGGTTGGAGGTGGCATAGCCCAGCGCAATGCTGTTAAACGCCCTTGGGTCGTGGGCGGGTAGTTCCAGGCCCTTGGTATGAATCGCAAAGTCCGGTGCCCTGCCGCCAATTCTGCGTGCGGCCTCCCTTACTCCATCACCCAGCAGGCCACCCAAGCCCTCCCCATTAACTATCCTGTTTATAATTTCAATCATCGCATCGGCGTTTCCCCAAACAAGGTCCAGCCCACCGGTGTCTTCCTTTGTTATAATCCCCTGCTCGTATAGCTCCATTGCAAAAGCTATTGCGCCGCCGGTGGAAATGATGTCCAGGCCGTACCTGTTGCACAGCTCACCCCCGTAGGCTATGGCCTCCAGATTGTCAATAAGGCACATACCCCCCAGCATACCAATGGCTTCATACTCCGGCCCCGCCCCCTTCATGGCGTAAGGGCCTTCCTTTATCTCCACTTCCCTACCACAGCCTATTATACAGGCCTCACAGAAATACCTACCAGTAAGAATTGTATCGGTCATGCGCTGGCCGGAAACGTTCTCCACCTTGTTCCATACCGAACCCGACCAGTTCTTTAGCGGGAAGTCCCCAATTTTTTCGGTGGCCACCGTGCCCGCCGCCGTGCCGTGCTGTTTCATGGCTATGGTCTTTTGCACCATTGTTGGAACCGCCGCCTTTATGCTCCGCTTTAAACCTTCCTGGTCGGCCACCGGCACTTGAAGGCTGCCGGATACCACCACCGCCTTTAGCCTCTTTGAGCCCATGACCGCTCCCAGGCCGGTACGGCCCACCGCCCGGGCGTGGCTACCGTCATTCATTATGGAGGCAAGTTTTATAAGCCTTTCCCCCGCCGGGCCTATGCACGCCACGGTTATATTATCCCCGTGGATGCCCTTTAGCATTTCATCGGTTTCGTAGGTGTCCCGGCCCCATAGGAAAGATGCGTCAATAATTTTCGCACCGTCCTCCCGGACCAGTATATAAACCGGCTTTTCCGAGGTGCCTTCTATTACTATTCCGTCATAGCCGCACCTTTTAAGACCCGGCCCCCAGGTACCGCCGGAATCCCCTTCGCCGTATATCCCGGTAAGGGGTGATTTGGCAATAATCTGGTACCGGCCGGAGGTGGGCACCGGCGTGCCCGCAAAGGGACCGGTCATAAATATTAGCGGATTCTCCGGCCCCAGGGGGTCGGTGTCACCGCCGGTTAAATCGTATAAAA
>LSQX01353014.1_pt2 | contig 36953 bp, 28 predicted proteins | sample 654561 | NCBI WGS metagenome assembly LSQX01 (sample SAMN04489861, study PRJNA283612) | anaerobic digester metagenome | isolation source: 4 biogas reactors fed with cattle manure at either 37C or 55C with and... | place: Denmark: Kongens Lyngby | collected 2014 | reverse complement strand
CCCTACGCTATGCCGGGCACCCGCGAGGTAGTTGAGACAGTGCGTCCTCTTTTGCTCGACCACAATGCCATGCTGCTGAAAAACCATGGTGCACTCACGCTCGGCGTCGATTTGTTTCAGGCGTACTACCGTATGGAGGTGCTGGAGCACTTCGCGCGGACTGCACTGGTGGTGGCGCAGTTGGGAGCTGCCGATGAAATCCCTCCGGACCGGCTGGAGGCCCTGCACGCTCTGCGGCGCAAACTGGGATAGCTATGCATGGGGGCGGAACAATACCATGCGCATCCCAGCCAGCCATAGGTCTGACTGTACACCTGAGCGGAGCCCGACACTACGCACTATGAAGGGAGACCAGCCGTTGGTCGGCGATGATCATGCGTAAGATAGATGTAGTGAACGCTGTTGCATCTCTGATAGTCCTGATGCTGCTCGTGGGTCAGGGCGGATGTGGCTGGCAGAGGTCCACTGAATCCATTTCCGCAAGCTCATCCGAAATGGCGGCTCCACAGGCTGACGGCTCCCACGAGATGACGCGCTCGGCATCGGCAGAGGATGCTGAGACGGCCGATGATGTAGACCTGTCGAAGGCAGGTGGCAGTCCCGGTCAGGTCACCAGGCGTATCATCAAGACTGGAGATGTCACCATCGAGGTGACCGATCTGCCTGCAACTGTGGATCAGATCAGCAAGCTGGCTGAAGATGCCGGTGGCTATGTCTCAGGCAGTCGTGTGTACGAGACCGCAGAGGGCAGACGCAGTGGATCTATAGAGGTGCGCGTGCCGGCTGACAAGTTCACAGTGACCTTCCGCAGCCTTCGAGAAATCGGCAAGGCTGTCAGTTATAGTGAGGACGCCTCAGATGTGACCGAAGAGTGGATAGACCTGGAGGCGCGGATATCCAATCAGAAGGCTGAGGAGAAAAGCCTGCTGGCACTGCTTCAGCGCAAGGGTGAGCTGAGCGATATAATGGAGATTCAGCGCGAGATCTTTCGTGTTCGTGGCGAGATAGAGCGGTTGGAGGGGCGGCTGCGGTATCTGAAGGATCAGGTCAGTTTGTCCACGATCAGTGTGACGGTACAGGAGTTGGGGGAGGTGGGTCTGGCAGAGCGCGGTCCATGGCGTCTGGCGTACCATCTGCGCACCGCCTGGGCTGCTCTGGCACGCATGGTCGAAAGTCTCGTGTACGCCATGGTATATGCGCTCATCGCAGGAGCGGTGTTCTGGATCCCCCTGGTTCTGCTGATTTTATGGATTCGTCGCCGGCGTCGAGCGCGAGAAGCACACCGAACTTGATGCTTGCTGGCTTTGTTGCTATAATTAGTTGTCTGCGGTGACAGGGTTACCGCCCATACACGATATAGAGAGGTACGATACAGGTGGCAGACGACAGAGACAGCAGGCCCAGAGGGGGCAGGCGGCGCAAAGTATGCCGTTTTTGCGCACGACGTGAAGACAGTGCGATCGATTACAAGAACCTCCAGATGCTGCGCAACTATGTTGATGACCGAGGCCGCATCAAAAAAGCTCGACAGACTGGGACTTGTCGGCGGCACCAGAGTCGAGTAGCCCAGGCCATCAAGCGCGCCCGCGAGATGGCACTTTTGCCCTACACTATGGACTGAGGCAGCGGCCAAAGCCTGCTGCATTCAAGTTTCACGCGGAGTTCTTAGATCACGTGCTTTCCTGAAGCCGCCCTTCTGGGCGGCTTCTGACGTGTCAGTCAGGGGGAACAAGCATGTCCTGGCCACAATTGAGAAGCGGTGTGTACTTCATCCTGCCCGAGGGATTAGATCAGGTCGAGCTTGTGCGTCTGACAGAGGCTGCTCTTGCTGGCGGAGTCGGCATGATCCAGTACCGAGAAAAAGACAAGTCTACGAGGCAGATGATCCTGGAAGTAACGGATCTTCTGATGTTGACAAGTCCGATAAGTGTGCCTCTAATCGTAAACGATAGGGTTGATGTTTGCCTGGCAGCGGAGGCCGACGGGGTGCATGTGGGGCAGGAAGACATGCCGGTGCAGGTGGCGCGCCGCTTACTGGGAGCGCAAGCTATCGTCGGCGCTACCACTCCCTCGCCACAGCTGGCGCAGCAAGCCCGCGCTGACGGGGCCAGCTATGCGGCCATAGGCCCTGTGTTTGCCTCCCCGACTAAGCCGGAAAAGCCGCAGGTGGGAGTTGATGCAGTGCGCCAGGTGGCCGCTGTGACAAGCCTTCCCGTGTGCGCGATCGGCGGGATAGACGCCCAAAACATCGCTCAGCTTCCGGCGGCAGGTGCCTCGCTTTACGCGGTCGTTTCAGCCATAAGCGCCGCCCAAGACCCTGCCGAGGCTACAGCAGAGTTGGCACATCTCACTCAGGCATGACGCGCGGTCGCTGCAAGCCTCTGCAACGCCTGTCTCATGGATTTCTAACTCCATACAGATAGCGCATGAGAGTGTCGCCGACCTGATACAGCGAATCGGGCGAGCAGTACTCTGGGGTGTCATCGATGGTGTGCCATTCGGGGGGGAAGTCAATTATGTCCACTGCAGGGATGCCTTGCAGGATGAACGACAGATGGTCATCTATGATGTGGCCACGCCGGGCACGCACAAACGCAGTGTGACCGGCCTCCTCGGCGATGCTCCATATCTCATCCACCAGCCCTGGTGCCGATTGGCGCGAGTATCCTTCAGTCTGTAACTCCATGTAGTTCTTCGACCCACGCGGTGTACCCACTCTGGAGTTGGGGATTGACCCACGCCCAACCATATCCACCACTATAACCGCTTCTGGTTTTGGGATCTCTGCAGGCAGGTTTTGTGCCAGGTACGATGAGCCTATGCACCAGCCGTCCAGAGGAAATTGCCCGGCTGCGGACTTGCCGGAGTCCTCGGCATCAAACAGGGCTATGATGAGGGGGCGTCGGGCGGTCTTGTCATGAGCCTGATGTGCGATTTCCAGCAGAACCGCTATCCCAGATGCTCCGTCGTTTGCCCCAAGCACCGGTTGTGTGCGCAAAGCTGGATTCGGGTCTTCGTCTGCTTCCGGTCGGTTGTCCCAGTGAGCGCCCAGCAGCACTGGCCCACCTGGTTTATCGCCTGGGAAGTAGGCTATGATGTTGGTGAACTCGAACGGGCCACCAAAAGGCGTGCTGGCACTGAACTCTTGCCGGATCACCTCGCCGCCCAGGTCTTCTAACTCCTGTACGAGCCACTCCAAGCAGTCTTGATGTGCCTGTGAGCCGGGTATGCGCGGGCCAAAATCGCACTGCTTCTCCAGATAGGCGAACGCTGTGTGACGGTCAAACTGTGGATAGGGCAGGGGCGGTTCGGTGGCTTGACTGCCACCCGTTTGCGAGCAACTGGTGCACGAACTCAATAGCAGGGCAATCAGGATAGCGTAGGGCAGTAGATACCGCTGGCAGGTGCGCATGGATGTTCCTCGATCGCGAGAGTGTAGCATTTCGATGGAGAGCCAGCAGTGCAAAAATGGCACGTCAAGCTGGCCTTTTGCATGAGGTTTCGTCACAGGTGCCGAGATGACCTGCAACGCCTGTGACTACTTGATTACCACGATCGCAGGAGTGGTTGGGGTTTGCTTCAGATCACCCAGTTCTCGCGAGATGCGCTCTGAGGCATTCGCCAGGCGCGACGAATCAGCCGGTGGCGCGCTGTACACTGAACGCGTTGCTTCATGCACAGGGAGCCAGCTAGCCGAGGCTGACGCCAAACGGGTTGGTCCTGCCGTTTCTGTGGGCGCACTTTCTGCTGTCCGAAGCGTCGGTGGTGTTCGAGGTGATGCCTTGGCAAGGGTCGCACCACTGCTGGTTGGTCTCGACGGTTTCTGAGGTTCAGGCGGTGTGGCGGGCCTGGCAGGCGGAGTAAACGGATCCGGAGATAGGTCTGTCCTGATAGCCACAGCTCTAGATGCTGGCGGTACGGATACCTCACTGCGCCGGGCGATGTCTACCGGTCTACCCTCGATGAGGGGAGCAGTTGCAACTGGGCTTGGCGATACCACAGTCTGAGCCTCCACTGCAGTCTCTGGCTGCACGGAGGTGGGCACAGCGGCGGTTTCGGATGGCACGCGAGCAGACTCTGTAGGAGCTGCCGTGGCTATCCGGACGCCAATCGGAGGTCGTGTAGCCCGAGCAGGTTGCGTAGGCTGTGTGGCCCGTGCGGTGCGGCGAGATACAATTGTGGTATCTGGCACTGCCCCTGGCGTAGATATCGGGGCAGGGGTGACCGTTGCTGGTGGAGCTATCTGGATATCAGGTTGCACTGTAGGCATGTCGGGAGTCGCTGTAGCGTCAGGTGGCAATACATCTGTCGCCTGAGAGGGTGTCATCGGAGCTTCGGCGATGATCGGTGCTGGAGATATGGGCACGCCCTTGGGTGCCCACAAAACCCCGGCATACTGCATGACGAGCGCTATCATGATGGCAGCCGCAGCGGCCAGGCCAGCAACTGCTGTCATGCGCCGCGGGACCCAGGTTGTGATCAGGTGCTGCAGGCTCAGCGCACTCTTCTTGTCGGCCTTTTCAACCGCAACTTCGATACGTTGGTGCAGGCTTTTCGGTGTTGGCACATCGGGCACCTGACGCAAACCTCGAACCAGTATGGCCATGCGGTCAGCATAGAACCGACAGTCTTCGCACTCGTCCAGATGCCCTTCCAGCGAGGTAAGCTGGGATGCCGAAAGCTGTTCATCCAGTGATAACAGCACCATTTCGCGAGCTTGCTCGCACGGCAAACCCTCTCCGCGGAATGCGACGGCTGCCTGTATCTGTTGGCGCAGGCCATCGGGGACAGCGATTGGGGTAGCAGCACTCAGCAGCGAGTGCACTCGCTGCATACGCAGCAGGGTTTGTCGGCAGGCGAAGCAGTGCTCTACGTGGCGCGTTATCTCCTGGAGCTCGAGCTGGCCAAGTTCGCCGTCCAGGTAGCTTTGCAGGGTGATTTCGCTGGGACAGTTCGTCATCGCAGTTCAGCCACTATTCGTCAGCCGCAAGCAGCGGTTGTGACGGTTCTTTCAGCACGTGGCAGTGAAGTGGTGGTGTAGCTTGTGCCGAAGTGAGTATCTTCACTTTAGTAGACACGTTCAGAGGGAAAAAGTTTCACCGGAGTGGTAAATCTCTACCACGGTTTGAGAGCCAGGAGTCGATCCCACAACTCACCGATCCACGAGCGAACCGTCGCTGCCGTGCTGGCTGCAGGGCGGTCAGGCCCTGCAGCACCGATACCTTCTTCTGCAGCCACCATAGCCAGGCCAACTCCGGTGGCGTACATGGGGCCGTTTACCAGGTGGGCCAATCCGGTGAGATTTCTGGGTTCGCTTGTACGCACCGGTGAGCCGTCAAACACTCTACTTGCCAGCTTGCCTGTGCCAGGAGCCAGGCTTCCGCCGCCGGAAAGTACAATTCCACCGATCTTGGGTACCGGGGCACGGGCTGCTTCCTGCTTAACCATGTCGAAAATCTCGGACAACCGAGCTTGCATGATCTCGGCGATCAAGCGTCGAGGAACTCGGTCGAACTCGTGGCCGTCGGCCTTGCTTACGTGTACCAGGTCCCCTTCAGGAACCAGATCAGGAATGGCGGCCCCAAAACGGCACTTGAGCGCTTCGGCATCTGTTCGGCTAACGCGCAGAACTTCGGCGATGTCACGGGTAATCCGGTCTCCGGCTAACGGTACCGCTGCGGTGTGGCAGATTGCGTTGTCCACGAACACTGCGACGTCTGTAGTGCCGCCACCGATATCTACAATTAGGACTCCGATATCACGCTCGGCATCGGTGAGTACGGCACGGGCGGTGGCGATTGGCTCGAGGATTTGAGCTTGCACCTGAATGTCGGCCTCTTCGACGCAACGCCGGGCGTTGGCGATGACAGTGCTCATGCCGGTGACTACGTGCAGCAGTGCGTCCAGACGACGTCCGGACATGCCCAGAGGCCGTGAGACACCCGAAGTACCATCAACTGAGAACTCGCGGACGATACTGTGGATGACCTCCCGCTCAACGGGAAGAGGCACGCTGTCCAGGGCGCTTTGTTTCGCCTGTTCGATATCATCTGCGGTGACTTCACTGTCAGGGCCTGTGTGCACCCGTCCCACCACGTTGATGGATCGCACATGATCTCCGGTGATGCCTACGTATGCGCCTTCGATGACTACCTCCGCCATCTCCTCGGCCTTCTTGACGGACTCCTTGATCGAGTCGACCGCGCTCTCGCGATCGACGATTATGCCTGATTTCAGACCCGCACAGGGGCTGAGGCCAACACCAACTATTTCTAGCGGACGCCCACTGAAGTGACGCCCGATCACTGTACATATTTTAGTGGTGCCGACATCAATGCCGGCCACACATAATCCCGCGTCAGACATCCTGGTCTCCCGCGCGAAGCAGCAGAGTGCACACACTACTACAGCTCGCGAACGGCATGCCGCATGGAGCAAATCCCATAGCAGACATACCGCATGGTTGTGAGCTTATCGGTTTCGTGTTGTAGTTGTCAGTTACGGGCACGTCGGCGGAAAGTCGGCGCGCTCTCTGTGCTGACATCTATGTATTCAATTTGTCCTGGCTGGTCCTGCAAAGCCTTGAGCAGCCGTCCAAACATCACGGTTTTGCGCCGCAGATGGTGCTTGTCGCCTAATTTGCCGACCACTCCATCGGCGGTCTGCATCGTAATCATATGCGGATCAGATAAATCGAGACGTAGCTTTTGGTCCATGCCATCTTGCTCCGCTGCTTCGATGCAAGCTTTTAGCAGGCTCAACGCCTCAGGCGAGATGATTCTGCCCAGTTCCGGGCGCTGTCCCACTACCCCCTCGGCCACCGGTAGCAGGCCCGGAGTATCGGTGCGCACCAGTGCCATGCCCTCATCATCTATAACTGTATAGCCACTATCAGGCGAAACTAAAGCGGCCATAGGTTGGCGTTCATGCACGCGGATAACTATCTCTTTGGGCGAACGCCGCCTCACTGTCAACCGTTTGACCCGATAGCACTCGGTAGCTCGGGCCTTCACATGTGTTAGTGGCAGGAATACCGTATTGGCCTGGGCCGGAAGCTTCAGCCCGGCTGCCACTTCTGCCGCGATTGTCTCAGTAGGACCGACCACGGTCACGTACCGAATTCGGCAGGCTGGCGAAAAGACTAGCCCGATGGCCGCACCGATGACGATGCTTAAAAGCATGGCCCGTCGTGCTGCAGGAAGATGCGAGTGCATTCAGTGCTCCTCCGCTAGCCATCTTCTTGCGCCAACCGATTTGCGATGGTGTGCCCGACGCGGTAGATGTCTCCTGCTCCCATCACCATGACCAATTCTTGATCGGCCAGGTTTGCCCAGACATGCTCAAGCAGCTCATCCTGGTTCTCAAAATAGAGTACTGGTTTGTCCGCGTCAACACTCCGAATTCGCTCGACCAGGGTCTCTGCCGAAAACCCCGGTATGGGCTCTTCGCGGGCTGCATAGATGGAATTGATGATGACGGTATCAGCCAGACCGAATGCGGTGGCGAAATCATCCAGAAGTAGCCTGGTACGGCTGGGCAGGTGCGGCTGGAAGACCACTGTTAGCCGGGCATTAGGAAGCAGGTCACGTGCACCACGCAAAGCTGCTTTGACCTCTGTAGGGTGGTGCGCATAGTCATCGTAAATGCGCAGCCCATCCCGATGGTACAGGAGTTGAAAGCGGCGCTCAGTGCCTGTGAAACGCTCCAGCGACTGAACCGCCTCCTCCACCGCAACCCCCATACTGTGAGCCATGCCGACAGCCGCAAGTGCGTTGCATATGTTGTGGTGACCCGGCTGTTGAAGCGAGAGGGTGCCTGCTCGCCGGCCACCAACGTGTATCTGGGCAAGACAGCGGAAATCCTCAGTGCAACGAATCTCGTCGGCACGGTAGTAAGCGTTCGGGTCGTCGATTCCGAAGCTGCGAGTGGGCCCGGGAAAACACTGGGCCATATCAGATAAGCCTTCGATATCCGAACCATAAACCAGAAATCCTTCAGGATTGCCGGTACTCATGAACTCGGCGAACATCTGCTTTATGTTGTCCAGGTTGGCGTGCTTGTCGAGGTGGTCCTGGTCTACGTTGGTCACTATTTGCCAGCAGTTACGATAGCGACGAAAGCTAGCGTCGCTTTCGTCAGCCTCGAATACCACCAGATCGCTGCCGCCCAGCCGGTAGTTGTCTCCCAGGTCCAACGAAATGCCCCCGAGGAAGACAGTAGGATCCATACCTGCGTCGATCAGGATCGTCGTGAGCATAGCGGTGGTGGTCGTCTTGCCATGGGTGCCTGCTACTGCCACAGCACGTTTGCCCTGTAGGAAAGCTGCCAGCAGCTCCGAGCGATGGATGACCGGTATGCCAAGCTGAGCTGCTGCCTCCCATTCGCAGTTGTCTCGTCGGATAGCACTGGTGTGGGTAACCAGTTGGGCGCCATCTACGTTTGCAGCGTTGTGCCCCAAATGCACGGTTATCCCCAGGGCTCTTAGTCGCTGCACCTGGTCCGATTCGATGACATCCGATCCGGTCACACGAACTCCCCGGTCATGAAGAGCATGAGCCAACGCGCTCATGCCGATGCCACCTATGCCGATCATATGGACGCAACTGATGTCAGCCAAATCATACATATATCTGATCACAACTCTCATGAGAATGGGTGAATTGTAAACCGAGGAGGACAGAATGGCAACTATTTTGACCTGGAGCGAACTGCTGCCGGCGGGTTTTGAGACAGGAATCGGTGGGTTACGATGGTGGTAGTAGGGTAAGCAATTGCTCGGTTATCTTACCTGCCGCGTCTCGCGTCTCCATAGAAAAGGCAGCTTGTGACATGGTGTGAAGAGTGCAGGGAGCTTCACGCAAGCGGTTGATGAGCCCTACGAGTCGGGGTGCATCGAAGTCAGAGTCCTCGACGGTCCACGCTGCACCGGCGCGTTCATACAGCCTCGCGTTGTGATGCTGATGTCCGCCGGCGTACGGATAGGGTACGACGATCATGGGGCGGCCCCAGGCACTGGCTTCAGCCAGGCTGCTGGCCCCTGCGCGAGTGACAACCACATCGGACGCGGCCAGTAGGGTGGACATATCACTGCGGTGCTCCTGGACCAGATAGCGTTCTGCAGGTAGGCCCAGGGTATGCAGTTGCGAAAGGTCTGGCAGCTTCCCTGCACCTGTCAGATGGATCACGTGGATGTTCGGATCCTCAAGCAGGTTTGGCAAGGCGCCAGTCGTGGCGCGATTGAGTGTCTCTGCACCCTGACTACCGCCTGTAACCAGGACCACAAACGCAGACGGGTGTATGCCCAACTCGTCACGAGCCTGCCGAGGATCAGCCTGGAGCACCTCAGGCCGCACCGGCTGGCCTGTGACGACTACGTGGCGAGCTGCCAGCAGTGCACCAGCCTCATCGCTGACCACTGACATCGAGGCGGCCCATCTGGCAAGCAGCCGATTTGTGCGATCAGGCATGGCATCACAGGCGTGCAGCATCACCGGAACGCGTAGTGTGCGGGCAGCGAGAACTGTGGCCGCTGAGATGAAGCCCCCGGTGGCAAACAGTACTTGAGGTCTCACTTGCCGGATGATGCCCATCGCCTGAATGCAACCGACTCCCAGGTGTGCCAGGCTCAGCACGGTTGCCGGTGAAATGCCGTATGGCATTCCCGTGCCGAAGATGGGGTGGTAGTCTAGGTCGCGGGCGGACATCATGGCAGCATCTGCAGAGCGGCGCGAGACGACAAACGTCACCTTTGCCTCGGGGCGGCGCTCCAGCAGACTCTGTGCCACGGCCAGGCAGGGTGTCAGGTGCCCCGAAGTACCGCCACCGGCAAACAGTACGCGCACAGGTGTCACGACTGCACCTGTGTGGAGTGTGACGAATGCCGTTGAACCGACAGCACAACACCTATCGCCGCCAGTGAGGCTATCAGGCTGCTGCCTCCATAACTGACGAACGGTAGCGTCAGGCCGGTGACCGGGATTAGGTGTGTCGCGACCCCTACGTTGATTAGCGTCTGAATGGCGAACATCACGGCCACACCGGCGGCCATGAAGTACCCCAAATTGCTTGAAGATAGCACAGCGATAGCTACGATACGGCTTATGACTAGCCCCATCACCATCAACACTGTCAGAGCTCCGATAAAGCCGAATTCACTTGCCACCACACAGAATATGGCGTCAGTATGTGCTTCGGGCAGGTGACTGAGCTTTTCTGGACACATGCCCATCCCCAGACCGGTAAGGCCGCCACGGGCTATGGTAGTCTTCATCACCAGCACGTGCCAGCCGCGGTCAGTGCGATATTTTAGCGGATCAAAGTGAGCTGTGATGCGCTGCATACGGTACGGTTCCGCTTGGATGCCCAGGGCCAGCACGCCGATGGCTATCATCACAGAAAGGACAAGCCATCGGCCCCGCATATGTCCCAGATAGGCCATGACCAGTGTGATCAGGCCCACCAGGACGGTCATGCCCTGGTCCTTTTGCAGCAGAAGAAGGGTTACCAGGATCGCAAGTGCCAGCCCAATTCGCACCGTTATCCGGCCAAAATTCGCACCATTCAGCGGGCCTTCAGCTAGTTTAGCAGCTATATACAAGATAAGGGCAAGCTTTGCAAACTCGGAGGGCTGTACCTGAAAGGAACCATGCCCCAACCATCGGGCGGCACCGTGTGAGGTCCGCGCAATGCTAAAGCCAGTGAGCGTAACTGCTGTCAAGGCCAGAGTGATAAACAGAAGCTGAGGGATATAGCGGCGGATAGTCTCAGGATGTACATTGCTGACCAACAGCATAGCTATCAGGCCGATAAGGGCATAACCGGTCTGCAGACGCAAGAAACGCGGACTATCGCCGGCAGGTGCGGCTTCATCGGTTTGCAGCGCCTTGGGGAAGCTGGCCGAGTACACCATAACTAGCCCGAATGCTACCAGGCCAAACACCAGTAGCACTAGCCACCCGTCCGGAAGTCTACGATCCGTAGAAGAAGTCCTGGATCTCCCAGGCGCAGCGGCCTTGCCGCGCATATGCCCTCTATCCAGGCCCTGCTTCCCGTTCATGTTACGGCGAGAGCCGACTGGCAAGTCTCTTCACCTCTCGGCAGAAGGCGTCACCGCGTGCTGCCATGCCGTCAAACATATCATATGAGGCGCAGCCTGGTGCCATCAAGACCGTATCGCCAGAATTTGCCACCTCAAAAGCTTTCTGCACTGCTTCTTCCATGCTGGTCGCGATAGTGACGGGGCACCGATCTGCGATGGCTGAAGCCAGTGTGGCGGCGCTTTCCCCGATGAGTACGATATGTCGCGCGCGCTCAGCCGCGACATCGGCATACTCGCTCAAGTCCACGCTTTTGGCATGCCCCCCTGCGATCAGAATCAGCGGCCCCTGGATCGAGGACAGGTCCGCTATTGCCGCCGCCGGATTTGTGGCTTTCGAGTCGTTTATGAAGCGCACTCCTCTGACAGCGCCCGCATCCTCCATCAAATGACGGGGGGTAGAGAAGTCACGAATAGCTGCCGAGATATCGTCACTGGAGGCTCCACATGTCGCTGCAGCCACTGCTGCAAACAGAGTGTTGCGCATGTGGTGGCGGCCTAGGACAGTCAACTCATCAGAACGGCACAGATGCACGACTCCGTGGCCGGGAAGCTCCACCATCAGGGTCCCATTCTCCGTCCGGCCGTGAGCCGTAGTGTCTGCAAGCGACACTTTCAATACCTGCGCGTCAAGTCGGGATGCGACGGCCGCTACACGATTGTCATCGGCGTTCAGAATCGCGATATCGTCATCACTCTGCCTGGCAAACAGTCGGCATTTGGTAGCCAGGTACTGTTCCAGATCCGGATGACGGTCTCCGTGATCTGGCGAGATGTTGAGCAGTATACCGATCCATGGCCTGAACTGGTCGATTGTTTCTAGCTGGAAGCTGCTTATCTCGGCTACAATCACCTGTGGTGCCGGGGTGCTGTCAAGCAGCGATATCAGGGGGATGCCGATGTTTCCCCCGACTGCGGCACGGACGCCTGCGCGGTTGAGCATGTCGCCAAGTAGGGTGACGGTCGTGCCCTTGCCGTTAGTACCCGTGACCGCGATGATAGGGGCGGGGCAGAAGCGATAAGCCAACTCTACTTCGCCGATGACTGTGGCTCCGCTGGCACGTGCAGCCTGCAACAGAGGGTGCTGAACAGGTACCGCCGGACTGGTCACTACCAGTTCGGGATTGCTGAGTTGCTCATAACTGTGCGCTCCAGGGATGAGACGGACTGGCAGGGCCCCAAGTCGTGCCATGGCATCAGTGAGCCGCTCAGCCGGTGCTTCATCGAATACAGTGGGCACTGCGCCTTTGCGAACCAGAAACTCGGTCAGTGCCATGCCGCTGCGAGCCATGCCGAAAATCGCTACCGGCCGCCCGTGCAAGTCTATCTCAGGAGGCGAGGTGGGCTCAGGCACTCCGATACGAAGCTGTCTACCGGTCACGGAGCACCACCTACCCAGGTCGCAACGCCGATAAGTATTCCCAACAGTGCGCATACGGCTCCGACAAGCCACAGTCTGGTGACCACTGTGGGCTCAGGCCAGCCGTACAACTCCAGGTGGTGATGAAACGGAGCCATGCGGAACACGCGTTTGCCGCCGGTACGTCTGAAATAGGCCACCTGGATCATCACTGACAACGTCTCCCACACGAAGACTGCGGCTATCAGGCCAAACAGCAGCTCCATGCGTGCTGCAACAGCGACTGCCGCCAGTGCCGCCCCCAGTCCCAGGCTGCCCACATCACCCATGAAGATTCGTGCCGGATGAGCGTTGAGCCACAAAAAGCCCGCAGCAGCTCCGGCAATCGCAGCAGCGACAAGTGCCATCTGCATGTCGCCACGCATCGCCAGCAACGCTGCCATAGCCAGTCCGCATAGCGTGGTGAGACCGGCCGCCAGGCCATCCAGGCCATCGGTGAGGTTCACCGCGTTCGCTCCACCGACCAGGGCAACCAGCCCCAGAGGCACCCAAAGCCAGAGCCATTCTGTGTGCCAGGCCGGACCAGCGTCATCTCGTAGCAGTACCAGCCCGACGAGGAAGAGGATAGCAGCCGCAGTCTCGGCGACGATCTTGTAGCGGGCACGCCAGCCGGTAGGGTTGCCGGTGCCGGTTTTACTGAGATCATCATACAGACCGACGAGGGCGTATGCCAGCATCGCGGCCACCACCAGATACAGTCGCAGGCCCGCGACATCGGTGGCCAGACCGCCCAAAAGCACCACGACGGCTATACTGAGGATCACTGCCAAACCGCCCATCGTGGGTGTACTGCTTTTTTGCAGGTGTGTCTCAGGGCCATCATCACGGACTGCTTGCTGCACTCCCCGCCGGCGCAATTGACCGAGCAACACTGCAGTGGTCAGTGCGCTGAGGAGGCCTGAAGCCAGCAACACAGTGACAAGTAGCATCATGGCCGCAGCAACTCCTGGACGACTCTCTCCAGCCCCATACCTCGCGAACCTTTGGCCAGCACCGTATCGCCGTCCTGCACATGCTGACGCACCAGGATAGCGGCCTCATCGGCGTCATCTGTCTTGTAAGTCTCCACTCCGCTCTGCGCGGCGTAGTCCACGGCTACAGCGGCCATCGGGCCGACTCCCACCATGAGCTCGATACCATGGCGCACTGCCAGCCTGCCGATGTCTTCATGGGCTTGCTGGGCGAACGGGCCCAACTCCAGCATATCGCCGAACACAAACAGCTTCCGCCCCGAGGCCTGGGCGAGCATTTCCAGAGCTGGTGGTACAGAAGTCGGACTGGCGTTGTATGCGTCGTTGATGACCGTATATCCACCGGAGGCTGTCAGCACCTGGCTGCGCATATCGCTACCGGTAAAACTGCTGAGCCCTTCCTGTATACATGCTGGGTCTACTCCCAGGGCGTAGGCCACTGCTGTTGCCGCCGCGGCGTTCAGGGCGCTGTGCCGGCCTGGTACCTGCAGATTCAGCGCCAGTCGCTCACCGGTTGGCAATTGGATTGTCGCTGTGCTACCCTCCAGGCCGTCGAGTGCTAGATCTGCGATACATACGTCGGCTGTTTCGAAGCCGAAGGACACCACACGAGCCGCTGTCATGTTCGCCATCAGGTCAAAGAAAAAGTCATCACGGTTCAGCACAGCGATGCCCTCGGCAGGCAGATGGTGAAGTATCTCAGCTTTGGCTTGAGCGACCGCCTCGCGAGAGCCCAGCAGACCGACATGTGCATCTCCGACGTTGGTGATGACGGACACGTCTGGCTGACTGATACCTGCCAGGTAGTCTATCTCGCCGGCACCACGCATCCCAAATTCGAGCACGCAGTAGTCGTCATCGTGCTTCATCCGGAGCAGAGTCTGGGCAACTCCGATTTCGTTGTTTTCGGTGGCATGGGTATAAGTCGTAGAGCCTGCGCGCTTGAGTATGGCTACTACCATATCTTTTGTGGTGGTCTTGCCCGCACTGCCGGTTATCGCTACGACCCGAGCCCCACACTGCCTGCGCCAAACTAGAGCCACCGCACCGAGTGCGTGCACTGTCGATTCGACTCTGATGAGTGGTACTTCGATAGTCGGGGGCACCTCAGCGTTCGTCTCGGCTATGACCGCCACCGCGCCTTTTTCGACCGCATCGGTGATGAACTCATGGCCGTCGAAGTTCTCGCCCCTGAGTGCTACGAACAGCTCGCCGGAACAGATAGATCGCGTGTCGGTGGACACACCCGTGATCTGCAGGTCTGGGAGTAAATCCGGCGTCTCAGTCGGTTGCAGCTCATCTACCAGCTGATTGAGGCTCAGCATGGGTTCGTGCATGGTGTGGTACTCCTGACTAAACGGATTGGTAGCCGCTTTGTTTTAGAGCCTCGGTGGCCACCAGACGGTCATCGAAATCTATGCGATGATCAGAGAACTCCTGATAAGTCTCATGCCCTTTGCCTGCGATGAGCACCAGGTCTCCCGCAGTTGCTTCCGCGATGGCGTCCGCGATCGCAGTGCGCCGATCTACCTGCACTGCATAGCGGCCTTCGCGCGCCCCGTGGGCGATCTGGGCCACTATCGTCTCGGGATCCTCACTTCGAGGGTTGTCGGAGGTGATGATGGTTACGTCCGCCAATTCAGTGGCAACTGCGCCCATTTTTGGCCGCTTGCTCTGGTCGCGATCTCCACCACAGCCGAACACACAGATGAGACGGCGGGGGTTCAGGCCTCGGGCGGCCTCCAACACGTTTCGCAACGCTTCTGGGGTGTGGGCATAGTCTACCAGGACAGTGAACGGTTGCCCCGCATCTACGCGCTGAAAGCGTCCATCTGCACCGGATGCCCACTCCAGACCGTCTCTTATCGCGGACAGCTTGACTCCGAGCGCCCAGGCAGTCGCTGCCGCGCCCAGGCAGTTGTAGACGTTGAACTGGCCAACCAATTGAGTTTTGACCGGCAACTGCTCATCGCCCAGTCGTATCACAAAGCGGTTCCCAGTAGGGGAGAGCTCCACTTGCGTGGCACGAGCATCGGCCTGAGATGTGAGCCCGTAGCTGATGGTTCTGCAGCGGGCCAGCTCTAGCATTTTGGGCCCATACAGATCATCGAGGTTGATTACTCCCACCATATCGGGAGAGAACTCCACGTAGTTACTGAATAGCGCTGTCTTGGAAGCGAAGTAGCTCTCCATGGTATGGTGCCAATCCAGGTGATCCTGAGATAGGTTGGTGTAGATTGCAGCGGCGAAACTGGTCTGGTAGGCTCGATGCAGATCCAGAGCGTGCGAAGTTATCTCCATGGCTGCATGTGTGACATCTGCTGTCACCATCCTGGCCAGCAGGCTCTGTAAACCGACGGCATCGGGAGTAGTTCGGTCGCCGGGGACATGGCTGTCCAGTATGGTGGCCCCAAGGGTGCCGATGGTGCCGGTTTTCAGGCCTGCAGCACGGAAGATGGCATCCAGCAAGCTCAGGACAGTGGTCTTGCCGTTAGTGCCGGTCACTGCCACCAAATCCAGCAGGCCTGATGGATGGTCGTAGAAGCGGTCGGCGATAACTGCCAGGGTCTGGCGGCTGTCGGTGACCTGGACGGTGGGTACCCTCGTGCCCTGTACGGCATCATAATCAGGATTCTGATATACGATTGCTTTCGCGCCGTTATGTATCGCATCGAGGATGAAGTTGTGACCATCATGTACGAAGCCGGGTACGGCCACAAACAGTGTGCCGTTGCGAACCTGGCGCGAATCGGCAGTCACACCGGTTATCGTCAAATCGCGATTGCCGGGAGCTACCGGGGCTAATCCGGCCATCAGTTGACCCAGATTCTTCGGACGTGTGATTCGGTTGATGCGGTTCACCTCTCACGCCTGGCTTCTTTCGTCGTGGGGCGGTCAGAGAGCAGTCAGTCTACAGGGCGTCGAGTTGTCGTAGTGCAAAGCCGGCGATGTCGCGGGCGGTGGGGCCGGCGACGTCTGAACCGTGCGAACCGGCCTGGGCATCGTCAGCGGCAACGTATATGACGAAACGAGGCTTGTCAGCAGGGCAAATCAGCACAAAAGAAGTGAGATATCTGCCAGGATGGAAGCGTCGAGCCTCTCGATCCCATATCTGCGCTGTGCCGGTCTTGGCGGCCACTGAGACCCCTTCGATGGCCGCCGTACGCGCCGTTCCGCTTTCAACCGCCGCGACCATCATCTTGAGTACAGCCTGAGCAGTCTTAGCGCTACACACTCGTACAGGCGGCGGCTGCGCCGGAGTGCGGAATACGGTGCCGTCCTTGTTCAGTACCTGCTTGATGATGCGTGGTGGCTGCCTGACCCCATCGTTGGCTAAAACGCTGATGGCCGAGGTGAGCTGCAACGCACTGCAACTGAGGCCCTGGCCGAAACCCATGACCGCCACGTCACGTCGCGAAATGGCTTTCGGATTGAGTACGAACTCGCTGGCTTTGGTTGACGCCGTCGGTTCGACCAACCATTCTCGCTTAATCATAATTCCTGCTGTTTCGGCAGGGAAGCCAGCACCGGGGACCTCTCCCAGGCCAGCCTTCCGCAAGAAAGCAAGATACTTTTGAGGTCCAACCTCTAATGCTATCTTGGCGGCGGTTACATTGCAAGACATGCTTATCATACGTAGCATGTTGACCGTACCATGGCCTTCGGTACGATACCTGCCCCAGCAGTTGATAGGCTGGCCGCCAGCATTGTAACGGCCTGAGCAGTGATGGGCGTAGCTGGGGTTCACACCGTTTTCCAGGGCTGCGGCTGCTAGCAGCACCTTGATTGTGCTGCCTGGCTCATAGTCCTTTTCCACAGCCACGTTACTGCGGCTGTCCTGTGTCGCAGCGCTGGTGCCTTGTCCACTGGCGCCGGAGGAAGACGATGTTTCGGGATCATAGGCGGGCCGTGATGACATCGCCAAAATCTCTCCGGTGGTAGGGTCCATCACAACTGCACACGCGCTTTTCGGATTCTCTCGCTGCCACAGCTCATCCATCGCGGCCTCGACATAACGTTGCAGCGCCAGATCCAGGGTTAGCACGATGTCGTAACCGGCGACAGCCGGAAGCACTGCACCATCCTGTCCCAATGCTATAGCACTGGGATCACTGCTAACCGAAGCCGTGGCCGAAGGCTTGCCGTCCAGTAGTAAGCGGTAGCGGTGTTCAAGGCCGCCCAGGGGATCATGAAACTGATTGCGAGATCCCAGTATGTGGCAGGCCAGAGTCCCATAGGGGTAGGCACGACGGTATGAAGGGACGAGATTGATGCCGTCAAGGCCGAGGGCACGTACCGCTGCCAGCTGGTCTGCATCGAGCCATTGCTTGAGCACGGCGTACTGCCGACCCTTGCGATGCTCCAGAAATTCCTCCAGTTCGGCCTGCTCCCTGCCGATCACAGGCGCCAGTGTGCTGGCGATAACTGCGAAGGGTTGCCCGTATTTTGCCAGTTGCTTGCTCTTTGCAATGCGTGAAGGATCGGCAGTCAAGGTATAGGAGTAGGTACTGCGAGCCAGTTCACTGCTGTCACGTGCTAGCAGGGAGCCGGGTATGGCTGCATCGGTGCGAGGTTGGGATAGTAGTTGTGGCGATAAGGTATCCAGATAATAGCTGGCATCTATGAGCTGGAGCTGCATCAAGCGTCCTGCGACCACACCCAGCCCCAGCACGACGACCAGGTTAGCCCACTGTAAGCGCTGACGCCTGGGCCTGTAGGAGTGATCGGTTTCCGGCTGCCGGGAGCCCTGGTGTCGCGGATTGGCCGAGCCAGGCTGCAAGCTACTGTACCCTCCCTGCATGGAGTGATCGTCTCAGCCACGCCGAAACAGCGGTGTGGGCGTGACTGAGCCAGACCGAACTCTACCGGCGCGAGGTCGAAAGGTGACGGTAGGCGAAGGCGCCGGCCTGCATCGGGGAAGTCATGTGGGCCACGGAGGCTCCCGACGCAGGTGACGTTCTGGAGACCAGCAGCGCTTCGCCAGAAAGCTGGTCGGGTGCCGGCAGCATTCCCACCATGACACGTTGTCCCTTCACCGGGGCCTTGACCATATTGTGTGCTGGCGCAAAGCGTTCCAGTTCTGCCGCGTTGCACACAACAGATCGTGCCCGCGTCAGCATCCCCTGCTGGGCAGCCTCGTTGGCAATGAGAGCATCAAGGCGACGAGATTCGCGGCTCAGTTCTCCCAATCTGGCGACTCCTGCCAGGTAGCCGATGGCCACTGCCGTGACCAGGCTTATCAACAGCATGTTCTTCCACGGTATGCCCGTGTCGAACCTGTAGTCCATCTTCGTGTATCCCCCCTTGAATACGATGCGCCCTATAGGCGGCCCGACCACGACCGGAGAAACCGGTTAGGTCTTGCCGCACAATCGTCAGGTCCTGCCCTGGATCATCAGATTCTGCCCTGGGTCATCAGTGCAGTGTCCTTTACAAGAGATGAACACTTGCAGGCAAACACCGATGATTTCTAGTCTCCCACATGTGTAGTATGCAGCAGAAATACTGCCGGTGAGTGAGGCGACGTAGTGCGTCTGTTGCATTGAAGTAGCTATGGATGTTGTTGGCGACTTGTTCTGCGAAACTTGCATTGACGTCTGCAGCAGCTTTTGTTATCCTACGTTTCCTAGTGCTGTGAGTTAGGATGTGACCTTTGCTGTGATGTAGGCTGCGAATATTGCTGCAGCAATTGATACATCCGTTGCTGTGGTGATGTCGCACTCACTCACCTGTCTGCAGGTCCGGGCACCCGCGCCTGAACGGAGTACCGGCCTCCAGACTATGTGGCAGTATTATCTGTCAAGGTTCACTGCGATCCGGGCCCGTAAACGGCCCGGTTTTCGCATTCTATGGATCTGGCGGCAAATAAACGGACACTTCGGCATGTCGGCGCCTCCGACTGCGAAGGCTTCAAAGGTTTGTCAAGCAGGCTCACGATGATTGGACAGGCATCCGGAGGATCGGGAAGCCATGGTGGGGCATCGTGGCCTCTGGCCAACTTCTCCAGGGTCTGGCGCACAATCCGAAACTCGAGCGAGTGATATGTCAACACTACCATCCTGCCGCTTCCAGGTCGCAGCGCTCGGGCCATCGCTTCCACCCCGGCCTGCAGGTGGTCAAGCTCACGGTTTACGTAGATACGAAATGCCAGCATAGCTGAGGCGGGCTGACGTCTGGTCGGCCGCTTGCGTCGAAACGTGGCTTCCGTGATGATCTCTGCTAGCTCAGCGCTTGAGGCGATAGCTTGCCGACTCCTGGCTCTAGAGATAGCTGACGCAATTGCCCGACTTTCACGCGGCGTCTGGGTGAGCCTGAGTATCTGACGCAACTGTGACTCTGATGCTGTGTTGATGATCTCATGGGCACTTGGGCCCACCTGTTCGCTCATGCGCATATCGAGCCGACTGCCCTCGAATCCAAAACCGCGCTCTGGATCTACCAACTGGGGGCGTGCGACTCCTGCGTCCAGCACTGCGAGGTCGGCCCACTGGAGTCCGGCCTGCTGCATGATTTGAGGCAGCTCCGCGAAATTGCTGGTGAAGGTCTGGACACGAGGCAAATGCTGTTGCAGCCTTTGACGTGCGGCCTCCAGCATTGCCGGGTCCCAGTCGATCAGGATTGCGGGTCCGTTATCTGCCGTTTTTTCAAGGATCGCAACTGCGTGGCCACCGAGGCCACAGGTCATATCTATCAGAGTCTCACCGGGCTGCGGGTCGAGCAATTGCAGTGTCTCCTGCAGCATACATGGTGAGTGCTGCAGGTCATAGGCCGACATCTGCTGCGGCTCCGACTGGCCCGCGCATGGCCTCGATAAGACGCTCATAAGCTTTGTCAAACGAATCTTCGGTGTCGGGACCGGCACTGAGGCCGTCCGCAGGCCATATCTCCAGCCACTCGTACCCATCGCCAGACATGTGCAGTATGTCCACCTCAGGATGGTTGGCATCCAACTGCATCCGCGACAGGTACGGCTGGGGAATACGAAAGCGTTTTTGTGCGTCTATTGAAGCGGCAAATCTAGTGGCAACAAGCTGCCTGTATATGGGCACTCTCTCGAAATGCTGGAGATACTTTTCCAGTGCGGCATACACGATGTCCTCGTGTACGGCAAAAGCCTCGGGGCTGTACATGCAGATGGACCTACGGGGGCCGAATGCGACGATGACTTCCCTGCCGACAAGTGCAAGTTGCTCATCCTTCATCGTCACGCGCCCATCAGTGACGCTGTGTCGAGTGAGGAAAGCTGGCTTTGGTGACTTGTCCGCATGCCCGGCCATGGCGTGCTCAGTCTCACTTAAGCTTCTGCAAATGTACTATCGGATACAACTGAGATGCCTATGTTAGCTTCTATAATCCACACAAAACCAAGAAACTACATGCTACAACCTATCACTGCCTACAATTTACATCGTAATCGATATGCCGGCATTCTAATTGTCCCTCGAGATGTTGTCAAGGCCGAGAGCAAAATAGTTTTACCAGGTTTGCTGTCTGACACATCCGTGTCTGTAGTGAGCGTACTGGCAAAGTGCCGGTGATCTTGACGCTGAAAACTGGCTAGGGTACCATGAATCAGATGTCACAACAGATTGTTGCAACCAATCGGAAGGCCCGCCACGAGTACTTCATAGACAGGTCTTATGAGGCGGGAATAGAGCTGTTTGGCGCCGAGGTTAAGTCACTGCGCGCCCGCAACGTAAGCCTGAACGAAAGCTTTGCTCGAATTGAAGACGGGCAGGTATGGATTCATGGGATGCACATAAGCCCATATGCGAATGCTGCGGAAGCCTTACAGCCTGATCCTCTGCGCAAACGCCGCCTGCTTTTACGCAAACGTGAGATAAGTGCTCTTGAGCGCCAGGTGCGCCAAAAAGGTTACACTCTGATACCTCTTCGGCTATATTTCAACCCTCGCGGCTATGCCAAGGTGGAGTTGGCACTGTGCCGTGGCAAACGCCAGTACGACAAGCGTGAAGCCATCGCGAAAAAAGATATGCAGCGGGAGGCTGAACGAACACGCCGTGAACTGGAGAAAAGATAAGTCCGGTGCCGCCATATGGCCCACAACTGCGTATATAGATGTGCTGCAGCCATGCCTTCTTTCGTCACTGTGACCATGAGGAATGTGGGCGGAAAAATGCCGAGTGTATTAGTCGTTGAAGATGACTACCAATTGCGTCGAGTGGTGACCAACAGTCTCAACGAATTGGGATTCCAATACGATGAGGCAAGCAACGGGCGCGAGGCTTTGCAGAAGCTATGTGAGGCCACTAGCGAAGGCCTGATGTATGACTGTATCCTGCTGGACATAGTGATGCCCGAGATTGACGGCTGGCAGGTGCTCGAAGCCGTCAAGAGCAATCCCCTCTGGGCGCCGATCAAGGTCGTGGTACTGACCGGGTACGCCAACAGTCCCTCTGATGCGTCAAAGGTGGCCAAGTATGACGGCGTCCACATCCAGAAGAAAGGCTACTTTCTGCAGACGATTGGTGAGCTTCTCAAACGGCTACTGGATGGCAAGTAAGCACACTACACCTCGCAATCGGACAGCCATAGCCGTGTGCACAAATACACCCTGACGGGAGGCAACCGCCTCCCGTGCTGCATGTGTGACTGTCATCGCCGGAATATATCCAGAAGGGTGCGAAGACAAGTGTCGCAAGATCCCCACAGACTGCCGGACTGGCTGCGCGTCAAGATAGGCAAGGATTCTCAGGGCCAACAAACACGTACACTGTTGCGCAACCATGGCGTGTGCACTGTGTGCGAGAGCGCACGTTGCCCCAACATAGGCGAGTGTTTCTCGCGGCAGACAGCCACTTTCATGCTGATGGGGGAGGTTTGCACCCGTCACTGCCGCTTTTGCGCAGTACGCCATGCGCGCCCGTCGGACACACTGGACCCTCTTGACCCTGACGAACCTCAACGAGTGGCCGCCACTGCCGCACACCTGGGCCTGCACTTTGTGGTAGTCACCTCAGTTACTCGTGACGACCTCCCAGATGGTGGGGCCGCGCATTTTGCAGCCACCATAGATGCCGTGCGCCAGACGCTTCCACAGGCGGGTATAGAAGTGCTGACCCCAGATTTCCAGGGTGATATGTCGGCTTTGCAGGTGGTACTGGATGCCGGGCCGACGGTGTTCAACCACAATGTCGAGACAGTCCGTGAAGTGTCGCCATTGCTCCGTCCGGAGGCCGACTATGATCGGTCTTTGCAGGTGTTGGCTGCTGCTGCAGGGAACGATTCAGGCATAGTGATCAAGTCTGGTTTCATGGTGGGCGTCGGCGAAACCGATGAGCAAGTCCGAACGCTACTCGACGACCTGGCGCAGGGCGGCTGCGACATCGTGACCATCGGTCAGTATTTGCAGCCCACTCGTCGTCACCTGCCCGTCGCCCGATATGTGCATCCCGACCTTTTCGACCGGTATGCCGAGTGGGCCGTTGGTGCAGGTATACGGCATGTCGCCGCAGGGCCATTTGTCCGCAGCAGCTACCGCGCAGATATCCTGGCCAAGGCGGCACGAACATCCCGGCGGGATTAAGACACATAACAGAACCGAGCCGGTGAGCGGTCTCTCAGGTGCTATGCGACGGCTATTTCTGACCCTGGGCATCATGATTCTGCCTCTGGCAGGGCTACTGACTATCTGCTATATGGTAGTCAACCGAAGTGCGTGGGTGCAGCATCGAAGCCAGGAAATGGTTGCCCGATATCTGGCTGACCTGACAGGACGTGAGGTGCGAGTAGGCCCTCTTACCGGCAATCTGCTCACCGGCGTCCAGGTGGACGGCTTAGCTGTGGCGGCCGGCGAGAACTTCAGCGAAGGAGCGCTGGTCACCGCGCGACGTCTCCGAGTATCCTACGATTTGCTTGCAATCGTGCGTCGTCGCAGCACTCCGGCTGCAGCAGTCCGCCAGGTGCGCATAGAAGGCCTCGAAGTTGATCTGGTTCGCGATGCCGATGGGCGGCTCAACCTGCAGCAGCTCCTCCCTCCACCGAAGGCGCCCGTCCCCCCGGAAGATCAGTTTCAAGGCGAAGTGTGGCTGTCTGACGCTCACCTGCACTACACCGATCACAGCAACGAATTTGGCCCCACTCCACTGCATCTGGAGCTGGAGGATCTGTCCGGGCATGTAGACATGCGCCGTGTTGGGCTGATCCGAGTGGACCTGTCGGCCACCGGTGACAGCGGTGACTTTTCCAGCCTGATAGCTGAGGGTGTAGTAGACACAATCCACGGAGGCTTCAGCTTCGATTTGCAGCTAGCTGACCTGGACCTGGCTTGGGCCCAGCATCGCCTGTCGCCGAACTCTCCCGTGTCGGTCATGAATGGCAGAGCACAAGTGGAGGGGGCGCTCTACCGTGTGCCGACTGAAAACGCCACGGACACTGGTTACAGCATCAAGGCGAAGCTGGATCCCACTACGGTGGCTGTGCCCAGTCTGCCGGCAGGCCCGGTGCAGATGGACGGAGAGCTAATCGTCACACCACAGGGTGTGATCACTGACGCAATGCGACTGGCCTGGAACGGCCAGAGCATGCTGGTGACCGGTAGCGTAGTAGATTTCGACCAGCCCAGCCTTGACCTGGAACTGCAGGCATCGGCGGTGGATGTAGGCAGGGTACTGCAAGCACTGCCTGCGAAGACCCGGTCCGAACTGCCACCCTTTTCCGTGCAGGGGCCGGTCAGTGTGCAGGCTCGGGTGATCGGGCCGCCACAGCATGCCGCGATTGACCTTCGGCTTGGTACGTCAGGAACGGTGACGTCCGAACCGACTGAAGAGCTGAGTATTTCGGCCGACGGGCTCGACCTGAGCGTGGCGCTGGTAGACCTGTCCGAACCGGTGCTGGTTGGTAGAGCGGACATGGAGACGGTCCATCCCGGGCCAATTCCGTTGGCCGCTCCTGATGATGACAGCTGGCCGGAGCACTTGACTGTATCAGCTTTGCACAGTGTGACTGCACAATTGCAGTGGTATGCCGGAATGCCGGAGGTGTCCGGCAGTCTGGTGGTCGAGAACGCGCACTTAGCAGAGTCCGATCTCATGTCGGCTGCGCCACTTGATGCCCTGACAGTGGAGGCGGCGGTGATAGACGGGGCGCCACAGGCGCACAGCCGCCTGGCGCTGGATGGAGTGCGTCTCTGGGATGTGGAGCTCAGTGACATTCGCACAGAGGCAACACTGGTCGGCACTGCTCTGCGTTTGCGTGACTTGCAGGCAGATGTGCTTGATGGGCGGCTGGCCGGTGAGGCAGTAGTTGACCTGTCGGGTGATACTCCTGCGATATATGCCGACGGCACGCTCCGTGATGTGGAGCTGTCGGGCCTGCCGATTGCCCGCCTTGGGTTCCATGCGCCGCCCCGGGGGCTGCTGGATGCCGACTTTGTGGTCAGTTACCACGACGGGCAGCTTAGCTCTGCGGCCAGTGTGCGCGGCAACGAACTCGCCTACCAGCAGTATGAAGCCTCAGGTGCTGGAGCGCTGCTCACACTGGAAGGCGAACGGCTGGAAGTGCCTGTTGCGTTTGCCGTATCGCCCATGGGCACGGTCTGGGCCACGGGAAGTCTGGGCTCGGTGCAACAGCCGTCAGATAGCGAGCTTTCGGCAGACTTCCAGGTGGCGGAAGCGCACCTGGACAGCGTGCTGGAGCAATTCGACATAGAGCAGGCCGGCGGTGTACTCTATATCCAGGGACAGGTGTCCGGTACGCCCACCAATCCCAGCATACATGCCGAAGCTACGGTTTTCGAGCCGCGCTATCAGCGATATCAGTTGGATGCACTGAGCGCAGAGTTGACCACCGACCTGCAGGATGTGCACGTCACACAGATGCTCGCCAGTCGCGGTAGTGCTGCGATCTCTGCCAGCGGCTCGCTTGAGGGCCTGGAGGATCTGCGCAAAAGCAAGCAGTATGCCGACGCGCGTATAGCCGGGCGTTTTGATGGTGCCGGAATTCAGCTCGCGGACGTCGTCGAAATGCTAGGCCGTGATGTGGATAGCCTTGACGGACTGGCGGAAATACAGGGCGTGTTTGGTGGCACACTTGCCGACCCGATAGCAACCGGTCAGGTGCAGATTGCGCATGCGATGACCACCAGCCTTGACATCAGTGAGGGTCGCATACCGTTTGAGTTGTCCGGGCTAGTCATCTCTGTAGATGACGCAGTATTTCAGGTGCAGGGCTCGGAATTGCATGCGCAGGCCAGTGTTGATCTGCGCGATGAACCTGCACTGACAGCGAGTCTGTCGGCAGCCGACATCTATCTCGAGGGCATCTATCAGTTGCAGGATATGGGGCTGGATGTGGGTGGTTTGGTGCAGATGCCTGTGGCCTGGGTAGTCGGGCCACTTGACAACCTGAGCGGCCAGGCGCGGTTAGTCAGCGACAGGATAGTCATCGGCGGGCAGCCGGTGGAGGGTCTGCAGGCTGAGCTGGCGCTATCAAAACAGTTGGTGAAGCTGTTGGGCATGCAGTGCCAGTTGGCAGATGGCGAGGTCGGTGCAGTCGGCGAGTATGACATTGACACTCGCCAGATGTACGCTGATGCCATCCTCACTGGCACCAGCGTTTCTCGCCTCCTGAACCTGGCCAGGCCAGTGGCAGCCGCAGTGAATTCTGAACAGGATGCGGAACGCCGCGAGTCACTGCTTCGGACTGTGGATGCGATGTCTTTGCGGCTGGATGGCCGCCTGTCGGGTGAAATCCACATCGAAGGTGGTGCGGACAACCCTGTGGGCAGGGCGCAGGTGCAGTTGCATGATGCGGTGTTCGACAGAGTGCCCCTGCCTGATGTGAGGACGACTGCGACCGGCGACAGAGAAGGGCTTTACGACATCGCGATGGAGGCTACTCAGGGTGATGCGCTGATCACCGCTGAGGGCGATCTGCGCTATGATGGCGAGATGAACGTCCTTGTCGTCGGTTCGGGTATGGACATGGCCCGCTATGATCGATGGACGCCCTTCCGCTCGGCTATGGGCGGTGAGCTTGGTTTCACAGTCATGGCCGGTGGGAGCACTCGCAAACCACAGATCATGGCCAGTGTGGACGTGCTCAATCCGCAGCTGGCTGGCGTTTCGTTCGACGTACTCAGTGCCCCGATCATATCGATTGAAGAGGGTACGTTGGCTGTTGACACTCTCACCCTGCGGCGAAGTTACGAGCGCCAGGAGGCCTCTGAGCCCCAGGAGACATCTGATTCCCAGCAGACGCTCGCAGGGGGGCACCAACTGTCGTCCTCCCGTACCGGAGAAGAGATGGTCATAGATGGGACGCTGCCGTTTTCTTGGGAGCCGGTGGGTATCGTCGCTGACCAGCCCATGAAGCTTGAAGCGCGCATCGAAGACACCGAAGTCGCCTTGTTTCCGGTCCTGATGGACGAGTTCGCACAGTATGAGGCACGGCGGGACGGTGTGGATGCATCAGACATCTGGACCAGACTGTCGCTGGCAGGCTCTGTGGACAGCACCCTGCGCATGACCGGCACCCCTGCCAAACCGGAGCTGTACGGATTTCTGCAGGTCCAGGATGGATCAGTGGCTATCGGTGAGCGCACAAGCATGCTCAAAAATATCGCTCTCGATTTGGAGTTGCACGGGCAGGAACAGGGCAACAGTATCTTCATCAAGCAAGCAGATGCTAACTGGGAGGATTTGAAGCTTGGTCTGGCCGGGAACGCTACGATTACCCAGACAGCGCCTGCCAGGATGGCGGAGAACCAGTATGACCTGACCCTGACCCTGGATGCAGATCAGCAGCAACTGGCTCGGGGGCTGACCGCCTGGGAGGTCGGCGGCAAGGCCACACTCAAGGGTGGAGGACTGCACGCACCGGAGTTGACCATCGAGCAGGTCGGGGGCAAGTTTGGCAAGGGCCACTTCACAGTGGATGGCACTGCTCAGATGGCCGATTTTCGCTTCGCGAATCTGGCAGACAACGCGATGGATATCACACTGGTGGCAGATCGTGCGGAGATGGCGTTGCGAGGCCTGGTCGAAGGCGTGCTGGAAGGCAGAGTTGATGTCACTGGCGCAGGAGATGGGACGCCTGCACAGATAGCTGGTGCCTATACTCTGAGCCACGGACGTCTGGGCTTACCGGCCGGTGGCGGTGGGCAGGGGGAATTGCACGCACCAGGCAGTAGTTACCCCAAGCCGCGCCTCGATGTCCGCCTGGCTCTGGGGCCTGACATGCAACTGGTGGGCCCCGGTATTGTCGCTCCGATACAGCCGACAGCCAGAGCCGCGCATGTTCAAGGCACCCTGCAGATGCCGGTAATCGAAGGCGTCGTAGAGGCACAGCGAGGACGGACACAGGTATCCGGAGGTATGGCTACTATTAAGACCATGAGAGCGCAGTACAGGCTGGCTCGCAAACCGGAAGCCATCAGGCGTGATCCTGTGTCCCTCGAATTGACTGGCAACATCCTGGGCGAAGCCGAGACAGCGGTGCGGTCTGCGGTGGTCTACGGCCGTGACATCGGTACTGTCATGATAGACATGAAGCTCAGTGGCAACCTGCCGGACCAACTGCGGGTGGACGTATCTTCCCATCCGCCTCTGCAGGAAGCGCAGATCTATGCCCTACTGGGGTCACAGCCGTTCTCATATTTCACTGGAGAGGGCGCCGGTGGAGCTCTAGAGCTGGAAAACATCGTCTCTGAGCAATTCCTGGGAGCTCTGGCAGCGGGCTTCCGGGTTGCCATTTTTGAGCCGTTGGAGCAGGAGTTGCGTCGCCTGCTAGGACTTTCAGAATTCAGCCTGCATTTTGCTTTCAACCAGCCGGTGGAGTTGCAGTTGGGCAAGTATCTGCTTGAAGACCTGCTAGTAACCTATCACACCACGATAGGCACCGGAGGCGATAGATACGACCTCACTGTGGCATACGAGGTAGGAAGAGACTGGCGGGTATCGTACAATACCGATGAGACAAACCGCAACCGGGTACAGTTGGAACGCGTCTGGAGCTTCTAATGGCGCGGTCCTGGATTGAGAGAGAGGCTTTGCAACCGACATGCCCGGTTCGTGTCTAAGTCCATAACTCGCGCTCCCGCCTGGCTCCGGTGGGACGGAATCTATCAGGCGTGAAGGCTGAGTGGCAGACCACCAAAAGCAGCAAGAATTCAAGCGAATCATCGCGGACAACTATGAGCGCGTGTACAATGTTGTCTATCGCCTGACCAGCGACGCTGAAGAGGCCGCGGATTTGACCCAGGATACCTTTGTGAATGCCTATCGGGCCTGGGATAGTTTCCGCGGCGACTCACAGGTCTATACCTGGCTGTACCGAATCGCAATCAACCTGACCAAGAACCGACTGGAACGTCAACGCCGTATCAACCGAACCGAGGTCGTGTCACTCGATGCGCCGCTAGACACCGGAGACGATTCTGAGATTTACGTTGATGTTATTGATGAGACTTTGGCGCCGGAACGGCTTGCTGAAAATCGTGAGTTGGCGCAGGTGTTGGCCCGTTCCGTGGAGCGATTGCGCCATGATTACCGTGAGGTCATCATTCTCCGCGACTATCAGGGCTTTTCCTACAACGAGATGGCTGATATACTTGGTTGCAGCCTGGAAGCGGTCAAGTCCAGGCTGTTTCGAGCACGATCGGTGTTACGTGAGCGTCTGGAAGAGTATCTAAACGAAGAGCCTTGAGCGCCGGCGGATTTCGTTCCACCGGTTGAGGCCGGCAAACCAATACATTAGCGCCACGGCCTGTTTGCCCAAGAAGAGGTGTAAACATGAACGATAGCCGAACACGTATTGCCCTGTTGGCGGCGATCGTCCCTGTATTGTGTGCCATGGCATCATCCCACGTTGTATGGGCCCAAGAAGAGCCGCTCATCGCCGCACTGCGCGTCGAAGGCAACGACTATATCTCTGCGGAGGCGATCATCGCGGAGGTGTCGGATGTGCTCAAGATCGGGGCACCCTTTACCGCACGCGCTCGCGAAGAAGCTCAGCGCAAGCTCATGCGGATGGGGTACTTTGACACAGTGGCAGTTGATGCCCAGGATGCAGATACGGGTGTGGCCGTGGTAATCACCGTAGTGGAAAAAAAGCGGATCACCAGAGTGGAGCTGGTGGGCAACACTGTAATCACGGATGCCGAGCTGCGGGAATCTATGTTCATACGCGAGGGGCACGTGATTGATGATGCGGCGATTCGGCGTGATGTGGGCCGTATTGCTGACTACTACAGTCAGAAGGGCTATCTGGCCGAGGTCACTGATGTTCAGGTATCCCAGTTTGGGGTAGTCACATTCGTCATAACTGAGGCACGGATTGAAGAAGTACTCATCGAAGGCTTGATACGCACCAAGGACGAGGTAGTCAGCCGCGAGCTGGAACTGCAGGCCGGAGAGCTGTTTCAGGAACAGAAAATTGTTGAACAGATTCGCCGCATCTATAACCTGGGCATGTTCGAAAACGTGAGTTCAGATATCCGCCCTGGCGTGAAAGATCCTGAACGGGGCGTCATCGTCGCATTGCAGGTCGAGGAAAAACGCACCGGGCAATTCTCGGTGGCCGCCGGTTACAGCAATCTTGACAAATTCGTGCTGGTATTGTCTCTGGCAGAGAACAATTTTCGCGGAAAAGGTGAGCGTGCCTCTGTGGACGTCGAGTTGTTCGGCCGCACCAGCTACGAGACCAAGTATTTCAAACCGTATGTGGACAGTAAGGGCAGCTCCTTCTCTATCCGCCTTTTCGACACAGAGAGGAGCCGACGATTCGTCGGAGGTGCGGCAGTTACTACCTCTGAGGACGTGTTTGATGAGCGTCGCACCGGTGTCAACATGTCCCTGTCGAGACCAACTGGCAGCCAGTCGCGTATGACTTTCGGCTTCCGCAGTGAGAAGGTCTCGAGCAGCTTTCTGCAGGGCACTCGGCTCATCGGTGAAGGAAGCATACCCGGCGTCGGAGGCAACTTGCCCGGCGACCACCGGACAGGAGATGGGCTCAGTGGCGACGGCGCTTCGGGGGGCAACTACGACCCCGGCAGCATAAGCGATACCCCGGGACCTGGCGACATGCTCGGCCCCATACTTGTAGCCGCTCCGTTGCATCCCGGAGGAAGACTGGCCAGCATCACACTCGGCCGTACCATGGACAGCCGTGACTTGCTGGCAAATCCGACGTCTGGTGGCTATACTGACATAAGCCTTGAGCTGGCCCACAAGCTCGTCGGTGGAGAAGTGCAGTTCCAGAAGCTCACCGCCGAACGACGCATGTACCGCACTCTGGGCTCGCCGAAACAGATTCTAGCTGCACGTCTGATGCTAGGAGCGGCGTTTGGAGATCTACCACTGTTTGAATCGTTTTCAGTGGGCGGCAGCAACACTCTTCGAGGCTATCGCGAGGACCGCTTTCGCGGAGAGAAAATGGCACTCCTGAACGTCGAGTATCGACGGGCCATCAGTGACAAGCTGTGGGCAGTCGGTTTCGTGGATGTGGGCAGTTCATTCGATGGCAAGTTCCCGACAGTCATACCAGGTTTCAGCATACCGGCCGAAGACAGCAGTCTGGACCCGCACGTAGGTGCAGGAGTGGGTCTTCGGGTGGAGACGCCGATAGGGCCGATCCGGCTCGATTTCGGATATGGTGAGGACGGAAGCCAGGCTCACTTCAGCTTCGGCCACATGTTTTGAGCCGCCTGATGGTCCACTGAACAAGCGTGCCTGGGCAACAGGATTGTGTTTTCCCATGACGACTCCAGGAGATGGGCGCAGACCGTCCAGTCATGTGGCCAGCATGGATAATTCATGGTACTATCGGTGACTCCTGGTGCTGCTTGGTGCCTCTTTTAGACTCTATCGCTTAAATCGCCTCTGGACGAGCTGTATGTCCGGAGTGCACATTGCCAGACGCGACTGCCGCAAAGTGGCCCGTAGAGATGTGCGAAAGGAGTCGGTTGACACCAAAATGAATACACGCAGTAGGTGGATAGCCACTGTTGCTGTAGCGGTGAGTCTGCTGTTGCTGTCGGTCGGGATGATCGTGGCTCAGGAGGCCGAAACACAAGCTGAGGCTGGGGCCACAACCGCATCACCGATCCTCAAGGTAGGCGTTGTGGACCTGGACATAATCAGTGAGCAATATCAGGAACTGATTGCGCAACAGGAGCAACTGCGCACCTGGGCTCAGACGCGTACGCGTTACATTGACCAGTTGCGCAACTACCTATTTTTGAGTGAACAGAACTTTGCGGAAATCGCAGAGCTGCTTCAGATCTCGCGTGATAAGTGGACCGACGCGCAGACCAGCCGTGAGGAAGAGCTGCGGCAGGTGTCAGAGCAGAAAGAAAAGCGGTTCATGGACCTGCAAGCCAATACGGGCCGCACACCCGCTGAGGGCGATGAGTTCAACAGTCTCTCAGACACATACGAGGCGCGCCATGCCGATATCACTATGCGTGCCACCGCCATTGAGCGGGAGTACCTGGAGAAGCGCTCAGAGACCCAGGTGTCACTTGTCACCAGCGTGCGGGAGATCATCACCGAGGTCGCCCAGGCCGACAAATACGACCTGGTGGTGGACCGAGGCATGGTATTTTACTGCAGCGAACATGTAACCGATTTGACTGCAGTGGTGCTTGAGAAACTCAACACCCCGCCGGAGCAGTGATAGCGTCATGAGAGCCAGGGCTAGTCGTATCGCTGCCTGGCAGATCGCCACCCTTGTCGCAGTAATGCTGGTCGGCGCAATAGTCATATCGCAGACAACTTTCGCTCCGGCGTCAAGATCTGACACCGATGCGCCCATCAAATCCAGTGATTTGACATGGGGGGCTCTCGGCGAAACATGTCATGCCTATCCGGCACGGCTAATGTCCGAGCACCCTCTGTACCCGCAATTGATGCGTTTGGATGCCGAAATTGCCCGCTTCAGTAGCCTGACTGTCCACCGCTGGGAGCGGAGATGGCACTGGGGACCGCGCCCCGATAGCACCCTGGTGCTCATCGGCCCACAGCCACCGGGTTTCGATAGTGTGACCTACGATGATTATGTGACACTGTGGCGGCAGAGTCGCACCAATGCTTTCGCGGCATCGCCAAGTGAATTGGCGCCAGATCTGAGGGCCAGGCTTGGATGGATTGAGCAGCAACTAAGGGGCGATCTTGAACAGAAATTGCAGGCCACCCGATACGCCGAACAGCTTGAATTGAGCCGCAAGGAAGCCGACCTGGTCCGCAAATATCAAGAAGCGCTGATGAATGCGGACCTGATGGTCCGGCGCCGTGGCGAGAGCACTGACGCGGCACCCTCCGAACGCGAGCGGATTCTGGCGAGGATCGAAGCGCAAATGGCAGAACAGGCGGATGCTTCGCAACGTCTGCTTGACGAGTACGAAGCTCGGATGCGGCAGGAGGCACAGCTTGCTTTTGACACGGCACAGCAGCAAGTTTGGCAAAAAATGCAGAAAAGATTGCATAGTTCGGTAAGTTCCGGAAGCAAAACTGCAGATCGTTTGTCTAAACTCCTAAGCAATTGGGAGGTCCCTGACTACAGCGGCCGTGTGCTGGTGCATCAATCGAGTGCGGTTGACGTCTTGACGCACGAATATGAGCCCGGTGGTACGGATGTAGAAGCAGTCTATGCTTCCGCCGGCAACCGTCTGGCTGCTATGCTCTCAGTGCAGAAGTCGAGGCTAAGCCGTCGCATATATGACGAGACGGTGTTAGCGGTGCGCAAGAGCGCTTTGGAAGCCGGCACTCGCCTGACTGTACCGCCGACCCAGCCGACAGCGGGGCCGGATGTCACAGAGCAACTAAGACCACAATTGCGCAGAATGTGGCAGTCGTAAACAGGATTTGCGGGAGGTTCTCGAGTGTCAGAACAGAGCTACCCACTATCGCAGCTTGCTGAGATGCTCCAGGGGCGCGCCCAGGGTGAAGATGTCACCATCACAGGCGTAGGCTCGCTGGATCAGGCTGGCAACGGGCAGATTGCCTTTGTCGAGAAGGTCGAGTTACTACCACTGGCAGAGACCTCCGGTGCGTCTGCCCTTATCGTACCGCCAAACGCCACCGTTGGGCACAAGCCGATGATTGTCACCGAAGACCCTCGCCTGGCATTTAGCCGTGTGCTTGAGATCTTCGCGCCCAAGCCCAGGTGTTATGAGGGGATACATCCCACTGCGGTGGTGGAGGCCGGAGTGGTGTTGGGAAGCAACGTGAGCATCGGTGCACATGCCTTTGTCGGCGAGAACACTATCCTCGGCGACGATGTGATCATCCACCCGCTTGCCTACGTCGGCCATGAGGCAGTCATCGGCAATGCCACCGCGGTTCACCCACAGGTGTATATCGGCGAGCGAGTTATAATTGGTGCCAGATGCATCATACATGCAGGTGCCGCCGTTGGTGCTGATGGCTTTGGCTTTGCGCCTACTCCCGAAGGCCATAGGAAGATACACCAGATTGGCACCGTCATCATCGAAGACGACGTAGAAGTGGGTGCACACACTACTATTGACCGTGCCACGATCAACGCCACCCGCATTGGCCAGGGTACTAAAATGGACGACGGAGTTCATGTAGCCCACAACGTAACCATCGGCCGTAACTGTCTGCTGTGCGGGCAGGTGGGCATAGCGGGCAGCACTGCCATAGGCGACAATGTCGTCATGGGAGGGCAGGCCGGGATCAACGATCACATCAAGATTTGCGATAACGTAACACTGGGCGGAGGTTGCGGCGTGATATCAGATATCACCGAGCCGGGTATCTACTCTGGCTTTCCTGCAACCAAACACAGCTCCGCGATGCGGGCAGAGGCGTCTGTACGCAGGCTACCGGATTTGCTGCGCGAGATAAGAGATCTCCGAAGACGTGTCCGGGAGTTGGAAGAACTGCTTGACAAGGACGGCTGACACCGCGCCTGACGAAACTGATAGCATTTCCTGAGTCTGGCGTCCGCGCAAATGCAGTGGCGCCAGACTTTTGTATGCCTACTATCATGTTGTTCTGGAGTAATCCATGAGAAACAGATGTGCCGCAGTAGTGGTGGCAGTGCTGGTGCTTGTCTCCACCGGTGTCGGTACTTGCAATTGTCTGCTACAGTTTGAGGCTTTTGCAGGGGCGGACAATACCAGTGCCCAGGTGGTTGCTCGTGGAAAAGTGATACTGCGATTGCGCGGTGGCAATGCCGAAGGTCTGTTGACAAGAGCCCAGGCGATTGCCCAGAAGATGAATACAGCCGCCATGAGTGGCGCACGACCAACAGATGTGACCGTGAAGGCGGCTGATCAACAGGCACAGCTTATCGTAGCCGGTCAGGCCGTAGTCACAGTGAATGCTGCCCTTGCCAAAAGTGCCAACAGTTCCGCCGAAGGCCTGGCACAGAGTTGGGCGGCGAATGTCAAAGCTGTGCTGGCTGACCCGTATCTGACGATCACGCCGTATCCGGAAGTGTTGGTGCCGGTGGGGGAAAGCCGCACAATCAGGTGGGGAGGTACCGCGGGACGTCCGGACAGCATCAGCGTTGCTGATGAGTCGGTAGTCACCATGCAGGATTCGCAGGACGGCAAAGGTGTGGTGGTGTGGGCGTTGCAGCCTGGCGATACGCAAGTGACTGTTGGCCTCCGTGAGTGCTCCAGCGTCATCTCAGTGCTGTGTCGCAAATGGGCGGCACGTATACCGCCGACTTCACAGTTGCAGGTATCTGGTGCGCGGTTGCGCAAGGAGCAACTGCCGCAGGCGGTGGAGTGTCTTGTCCGTAGCGTCACAAACCTCGAGCCGGGGGCCTGGCTTGCTATCGGCACGCCGGTGACATCTGCTGATGGCTATCAAGTCAATGTGAAGGCCGAGGGCGGCGCCTACCTGCCGGTTGTGCGCACTCATATGGTGCAGATACAACGCATAGCTGCTCCAGAGATGACTGCTGACACGCTGTTAGTCAGCAACGTGCCCGAGAAGGTTGCCGGGTCGGCTGTGTTACTACGTGAGCATCTGGGCCAAAGACAGGGCGCTCGATTGCTCTGGCATCATGTAAACGCGTCTTCTTCGCCGATGCATCTGAGTGTACGAGTTCACAACCTGGGCGACAGGGCTATCCCGCTACACCTGACCGAGGGGCGAGCAGGTCCCAGTCTGGATGAGCTTTTCGCGGGCCATGTGGCGGCATCCAGATTTATGTCTGATCTGTTTTCGGGCATCGGCTACGTGTTACCTATACCAGCAGGAAGCAGTATCGAAATATCAGAAGTCCGGTTGCGTCCTCGCGAGTTGGCCAGTGGAGTCAAGCGTATGGTGCCACTGGGCGATGGAGAGCTGATCGTAGAGGTGACGGCTGAGGAGACCACCGGTACTTCGCGTAGATCTGTCACCGCGGCACCGGGGAGTATGTACGCTGATCGCCCCACCAGTGGTTTTGCGTACGATGGTGAGAAGCTGGTAGACATGCTCCACACGGTAGGAGATGGCTGGTGCTTCTACAGCCTGGGCAAAGATACCGACATGAGCACTGCCGGAAATCCGTTGATGGGCAGCTATGGTGTGCTGCACCGCATCAACGCTACTGTCGAAAATCCGACTGATCGATCTGCGGCGATAGAGTTGGTTATGCACCCACGTGGGGGGATAGCCCGAGGGGTATTCTGGATTGAGGGGCGATTGGTTGAGACACCGATGCTCGACAATCAATCAGAGAAAGTGATCCATAGAGCAACGGTGCTGGCCGGAAATCGGTATTCAGTGCGGGTCTTCACCATACCCCAATCGGGTTCGCACTACCCAGTACTGCTGACTTTGCGAAGCCGACCTCAGTGATCCTGTGCCTGGCCTGGCCAGGCAGTGTACGGACAGCTTCGTACATATCCGGTGCAACGACAAATCGCCAGCCATACGCGGTGATCGATATCGCAGCGTGTCGGTCTCGTTTGGTGATGCAGTCCGTGCCCCATCTGCATGGTGACTTCACGCAGTGCCCGGTGACCGCGCGTGTATCGCTTCGATTTTCACCATGAAGGATTCGGTCATCTGCTCGCTCGGGTAGGGCAACAGGTGCTGAGAAGCAGTTCCTGGCGTCCAGTTCCACCGGTTGACCGTCTGCAGTCATCCGTGTGCCCGGCTCACCATGGCCGAGCACTCTCACAATACAGACCCAGAGGCTGCGTGCGTCGTATCAGAGCACGGCCATCTCAGCGTTATTTGCCTTGTTTGTCTGGCATTTGAGCACTGTCATCGAGCTGTTGGGCCCGACAATCATGTGGGTGTAGTTAGGCCACTCAAGTGTCATGCCAACATAGGCGATAAAATCACACGGCCTACATCGAGAAAACCGCCTCATATATGCATATATGACCCAGTCCTTCCCGCAGGTGTGGCAAACTGCACACGCAGCGAGGTAAGACACCAAGTCGTCGGGCTACATGAAATTCTGTGGAGTGCACCACCCGACCTGGATCTTGATTGGCCTGCGAGTGCCTGCGAGTGCCTGCGAGTGTCGAGAGTGT